>Ga0209164_1001542_pt1 | contig 29064 bp, 26 predicted proteins | sample MTBNYHSulfiMetaG_FD_187458 | JGI IMG/M metagenome (GOLD analysis project Ga0209164, IMG submission 187458) | Enrichment culture microbial communities from rom New York Harbor, USA that are MTBE-degrading - MTBE-NYH (New York Harbor Sulfidogenic)... | ecosystem: Environmental > Aquatic > Marine >... | reverse complement strand
TCTGGTATACAATTCCCATCTCTTCACCTCGTTACATACATTATAATATATAACGAGGCATAAACCTATAGAAAATAACTCTAACGTAGTGTTTTCAATGCTTCTCGAAGGTTCTCATCGTTAGACTTTTCGGGAACTAAGGATGCTAACAGATCCGCGACACCCTGTTTCAGTACAACTCCCGTAACGTTAGCCTAACCCCTTCTGACTCCATTAAGCCCTTCAAATGTCTTCTCTAGAGCACGATATGATTCTTTGAACAGTTCGTAGAGTCTCAGGTAATCTTCTTGCTGTTCCCCGATCGGCTCGATTTCTTCGACATCAACGACGAAATTCCGAACCGCGGAGAAATTGAAAAGACCGGCACCTACTCCGGCAATCATGGCCGCCCCGATAGAAGTAGCTTCATCGACGTTTTGCGGAATGGTGATAGTCTTTCCGAGAATGTTTGAGATCATTCGCTTCCAAATTCTACTTTTTATTACTCCTCCAATGACCCGTATCTTACCGATTGGCAGAGACTCTTCAAGACTTTCCAGAATCCATTTCAGATTCATAGAAACGCCTTCGATTACTGCTTGTACGATATCGATCTTCTTGTGGGAGGCCGACAATCCTATGAAAGTACCTCTTGCATTGGAATTCCATATCGGACTTCTCTCTCCAAGCAGATACGGAAGATATAGTATTGATTCACTATGACGGTGAGATTGGTAGAGTTGGGTGTCGAGAAAAGAATAGATATCACGATCGTTTTTTTTCACGGATCCATCACAATACATAGTATCCTTAATCCAGCTGTATGAAGTTCCGGCTGCCTGCATAGTACCGGACGGAAAGTAAAGGCCTTTTACTGCATGCGCCCCAGAAAATACTCTCATTTCCTTCTCAAGTAGAGGTTCTTCAGCAATTGTGGAAATCCAGGCGGAGGATCCGAGGTATAGGTAGGTGTCACCCACTTCAACGGCACCTGCTCCAACGGCTGCGCTGCAACCGTCTCCTGCCCCGAGTATTACATTGCATGAGTTTGGAAGGCCGAGGTCCGCCGCCACTTCTTTCTTTATTTCTCCCAGGTCGGTAATGGAGGCGTATACATCGGGAAGCTTTGAGATTTCAATTCCGAGAGCGGAAATCAGTTCTTCAGACCACGCTAGCCTCGAGATATCAAATAGAGCTGTCATGACGGCATCGGAAAAATCTGTCGCAAACTTTCCTGTCAAGCGAAGATTGATGTAATCCTTTGCTTGAAGAAACTTGAAAGTTCTTTCATAGAGATCGGGTTCGTGCCTTTTCAGCCAGGCTATCTTCAACCCCTGATACGTTGGTGAGAGTCTGGAACCGGTTATTTTGTACAGATCGCTTGCCGGGACTTTCGATAGAAATTCTCTTACCTGTTCGGTGCTTCTCGAATCTGCCCAAATCATTGACCTTCTGAGCAGTTCGCCCGATCTATCTACTGGCACTACTGCCATCATCTGTCCGCTAATACTGAGTGCAGAGATGTCTTTTCTGTCTATTTCTGCCTTCTGAACGATTTCGGAAGTCGTCTTGCAGAAGGCAGTCCACCATGCCTCGGGATCTTGCTCAACCATTCCGGGACCGGTGTAGAAGGTTTCGTAACCGGCGAAGGATGAAGCGATGAGAGAGCCTGTTTGGCTGAATAAGGTTGCTTTATCTCCAGTTGTTCCAAGGTCATGCGCCATTATGTACTTCAAGGAAAAACCTCGCTTTCAGAGAGAATGGTTTCTCATGATTTCAGAGGGACCCATTCACGGTCTTCAATAGAATCCCAATCGGCCTCGAAATTGTCGATCGCCTTCAATGTGCCGCTGTGTGAGAAGAACTCGTTGTACATACCTACAGGAAGCGACATTCCGTAAATTGGTAGCTCGGCCATCTTGGAGATCTGTGTTAGAGTCTTGAAACTTGCAGCTATAAGTTTTGTCTCGTAGTCTCCGTTAGACAAGACTTTCTGCATACTCCCGACAACAGATAGATCTATTCCCAGGTTTTCGATCCTGTTTGCATATGGCGCCACATAGTCGGAACCCGCTTCTGCAGACATCAGCACTTGAGGAACGGAGAAGACACCGGTAATCAAAGTATTTATATTCATATTCTTGAACTCTCTCAAGACCCTAATGCCCATTCGCGAGAAGGGGATCTTTAGGACAATCCTTTCGGGATCGAGCCTGAAGAGCTCCTGTCCCTCCTTGAGCACTTCTTCGTGACCTCTAGAGGCACACTGGACAAAGAGAGAGCCCGTGAACCTATTCAACATATCCTTTATGACTTCGAGCGGTTTTCTTCCCGTTCTCTTCAAGATACTTGGATTAGTGCTTATCCCGGAAAAGAACCCCAAATCGAACAATTCGCTTATCGCCTGTACGTTTCCGTCATCTATAAAAAGCCTCATTTATGCCTCCATTCATATTCCTTTCACGTAAGATCGGCTACTCCAGGGTATTTTTCGGTGAATTCCCTGTATATTGATATCGCACTGCTGGAACCGAAAATATCCGCTCCTGCGGCCATGAATTCCTCAACTTGAGAGAGAGATTTCACACCTCCCGATACCTTTATTCCTTTCTGATCTCCGACAACTCTCTTGATAATCTTGACGTCCTCTACCGTGGTGGCTCTGGAACCATATCCTGTACCGGTCTTGACAAAATCGACGTAAGGAAGTTTCATCAGAATAAAGCAAGCCTTTTCAATTTCGACTGTATCGAGATAAGATACTTCTATAATCACTTTGCAGGTGACATCCTTCAGGAGACCGGAAAGATAGGAGATCTCCCTTTCGAAGTAATCCCAGTTCCCAGACTTCATGGAAGAGATATTGGCCGTTATATCTATATCTCTCACTTCGGGACCGAGCCTAAGCGACTCCCTAATCATATACGCCTTGGTCTCCGTTGTCTCGAACCCGAAAGGAAAACCCGAACCACAGGCCGCCGAGATATCCGTGCCTCTGACCTTTTCAACCACTTTGTCCATCAAATACCATGGGACTACAATCGCTCTAAAATCACAAGATACGCTATCGTCTATAAAGACTTCAGACTCTTTTATTGTAGCAGTCGCTTTCAGAAGCGTGCTGTCGAACCTTTTAGAGAATCTGTCAATCCTTTCCAAAGGGGCACCTCCGTAATCGAAATGAACGAGATAATCAAACAAAATTCATCGAAATATATGATAGCGGTATCATAGTTATCGTGAATCAATTATATAACACAAAACTCGAAAAAATTGAACACCCATCTATGAGCTAATTCGAAGCATAAATAAACTTGACATAATATTATATTATGAGATAGAATAGATTGTTACATATGATAGCGGTATCATAAATGATTGTGTATTCGGATCTTTGAGCAGGTGATGAGTTATGGCAGCAACGCTGGACGACATTGCGAAAGAGACGGGCCTCTCGAGGGCAACAGTTGCGAGGGCGATCGGGAAATACGGATACGTCAGCAAGAAGGCAAGAGAAAGGGTCCTGGCGGCCGCAAAGAAACTTAACTACAAGCCAAACTATATTGCCAAGAGTATGGTTACCGGTGAGACGAAGAATATCGGATTGATTGTGGGCGATATTCAGAATCCCTTTTTCTCTACGATAGCGAGAGCGATAAGTGATGTGATTGTCCCAGAAGGGTACAGCTTGATTGTCACAAGTACCGACGAAAAATTGGAGGTCGAGAAGACATCTATAGATCGATTTTTTCAGAAGCAGGTAGATGGCTTGATTCTCGCTCCGGTTTCTCGTAGCAATTCCGATCATTTGAAGGATCTTGTGAAGTCCGAAATTCCCATAGTGTTAATTGACAGAATCATTGAAGGCCTTGATGTTGATATGATTGTCAGCGATGACGTGGGTGGAGGTTTTGAGGCAGCTGAATATCTTCTGGAGCTTGGTCACAGAAGAATCGGTTTCCTTTCGGATACGCTTGACATTAGCACAAACTACGATAGGATTGCCGGATACAGCAAAGCCCTTTCAAAGTACGGCATAGAAGAAAAGCAGTCGTGGGTCAAGCTTGGAGGCTTCAGGGTTGAGGGAGCTTATAAGAGCGGAGTCTCTCTCCTGGGTCAGAACAAGGATATTACAGCGGTAATAGCAACAAACAACTATATGGCGGCGGGACTCCTTCTTGCTGCTAAGGACATGGGAATTGAGATTCCGCGAGATCTATCGGTCATAAGCTTCGATGATATTGTTTGGTTTGATCTATGTAATCCTCCAATAACATCTGTGGCTCAGGATACGAGAGAAATCGGCAGTGTAGCTGCGAAAAGGATATTGATGAACATGAGGGGTCAGAGATATGAAAAGGGACTCACCAGACTGCCTACACGACTGATCATAAGGGAATCATGTACCTCACCAAGAGACTGACAAAACTTCTTGATAGATATTTGGAGGTGTTTGGATTGACACTGGAAGATTTTTTGACTGATGCAAAACAAAGCGTACTCTTTACTGCCCCTTTTCTTGAGAAGGATCTTTCCGCCTTCCTTGAAGAGCATACAGAAAGGATCAAGAATCTTGCGAAGACTGCTTTAGATAAAGGCTATAAGCAGATTTACTGGGTAGGTAGCGGGAACTCCTGGTGTAATCTCTATTCAGGAGATTATATACTCAACAAGATGACGGATATTCCCTCCAATTACTACAAAAGTTATGATTTCATATGGACGAATCCTTCAAGACTTGACAAAGACGCGTTGGTAATATTGGCCTCCTTCTCTGGAAATACCGAAGATACTGTGGCAGCACTTAGATTTGCAAACGAAAAGGGAGCGACAACGATTTCATTTACAAGCAAGCCCGACAGCATTCTGGCAAATGAAGCCGACGAAGCGATAGTTTATGACTCAAATGGACTGTTTATACTTCCACTCGCTGGAGCCTTCATATTCAGTCTTGAAATAGCCAGGCTCAAAGGCAGAGAGGTTTCGAAGCTCTTCGAACAGATACAGATTATGCCGGAGCTGCTGGGCAGTATATACAAGGAAGAGGAATCAAGGGCCTACAGACTGGCGAGAAAGTATCAGGAGAGCGATCTCTTTTACGTACTCGCAAGCGGAGCGGCCTACGCCGTGGGCTATAAGTTCGGACTGACTGTCTTCATGGAAAACATGAGAGTCAATGCTTCATTCATGGAAACCTCGGAGTTCAGACACGGCCCTGCGGAAATGCTGGACGGTCACAAGCCGGTAATGGTCTTTCTTGTGGGAAGTGACGAATCGAGAGACATGAGCGAACGGGTCATAAAGATAGCCGAGTCCAACGGCGCAGAGGTAATACGCTTTGATGTGAAGGACTACGGCGACTTCGATCCGCTCTTTGCCCCCTTCCTTCTGATGATTCCTCTCCAGTGGTTCGCAGTCTATTCGGCCTACTACAGGGGCATCTTCAACCTTGATGAGAGGGTTCTTATGGGAAGAGGAAAGATGTCAACGGGCAATCAGATAACCTGGCCTTGATTTTTTCATAACAGGGAGGATTGAAGGCAGATGAGATTCGATAATGTATTGGTTGTTGATCCTATCGATGGAGAGTTTGTGGGAAGTGTTGAAACTGAAGAAGACGTAATCTCGAGAATTGAGCGAATTCAAGGGGCTCAAGAATTCGAGAGAATACTGATGCCGGGATATGTAGATCCTCACACTCATGGCTCAGTAGGTGTGGACACTCTTTCCATGAATCAAAAAGATCTCGAAAAGTGGGAGAACTTCCTTTACACTCAGGGAGTGACTTATTTCCTGCCTACTACTATGTCATCGACTCCTTCGGCCATCCTTTCTGCTGCCGGAGTAGTAAGAGATTACATGAAGAATAATAATCTGACTTCAGTTGGGGGAATTCACTATGAAGGCCCCTACCTGAGTCTAAAGAGAAAGGGAGCTCAAAATTCAGAACTCATTCGGAGCATCGACCTGAAGGAAATCGAGGAGACGCTTATCGAATCAGTGAAACTCATCACCATGGCTCCGGAGCTCGAGGGATTCTCACAGGCGCAAGAGCTGATACAGAAGCGCGGTATAACTCTTTCGCTGGGACATACGGATGCAACTTACGGGGATATGGAGAGAGCATACAATCAAGGCTGCGATAGAATAACCCACTTCCCTAACGGGATGAACACACTTCATCACAGGGAACTGGGCTGCGTTGGAGCTGTTCTTTCGCTTCCTTTTTCGATAGAGATGATCATGGATGGGATTCACTCATTGCCGGGTTTTGTGAAGCTTGTATTTGGAATAAAGGGCCCGAAGAAGATCATGATAGTTACCGATACTATCGATGCGACAGCCATGCCGGATGGAGAGTATGAACTGGGAGGACAGAAGGTCATTCTGAGAAATGGAAGACCTACTCTGGAGGACGGAACAATAGCCGCTGCCGTACTTGTCTTCAGCGGAGCTGTCAGAAATTTCAGGGAATTCACGGGATGCTCACTTAAAGAGCTTGCAATGGTCTCTTCTCTCAATTCTCTGAATTCTATTGGCATAAAGGATCGCGGAAGAGTCTCCGAGGGTTATCGCGCAGATCTGGTATTGCTTGATGAAAATCTTGCTGTTAAGGAAACCATTCTGAACGGGAAGACAGTGTTTCAATCCTGAGTAGGATTTCTTCCTACCCAGTTACGGAGGGGTCGTGTGGAACCAATAAAAGTGTACATCGTTGACAACGGTACGGCGGAGATAAAGACATTATCTGAACGGATTTCCAAGCTGAGATGGAATATGCACGTAGAGACGGTTTCAGAAGATCCCTTTGTCGGAGAAACCTCGAGGTCCAGTCAATTCTATACGCTGAACAAGTATCTAAAAAGCAAGTATGAAGGTTTCTCTAGCCTGATTGACGACATGATCTTTCTCGTGAGCCTTGACGATCCCTTGAGGCCCGGTAGAATAGTTGAAGCCAACAACAGCGTGGTTCAGAAGCTTGGATATTCTTATGAAGAGCTTCTTGAGATGAGTTTTTATTCGGTTGCCGGTGATCTTGATTCTGAGATGAAGAAGATCAGAGCCGATCTTCAGATAAAGGGAATGTGTACGACGGATTCATTTCTTACTATGAAGAGCGGCGAGAAGCTTCAGGTTGAGATTTGCCTGAAGGTTCTCGACTTGCAGAACTCTATAGTCACAATGGTTGTGGCCCGAGACACTAGTGCCTATCGGAAGGTAGCGGCAGAGCTTCAGTGGAGAAAGAATTTCGAACGGGTTATTTCAGAGGTTTCCGGAGCACTCAAGGAGTTTGAGAACATAGACGACGCAATCGAAAAAGCGCTTAGACAACTTGGAGAGCTTACTTCAGCCGATAGGGCCAATGTCTTCTTACTGGACTACAGAACCAATTCGGCAAGAAACACCCACGAATGGTGTGGAGAAGGCACCAAGAGTGCGAAACCATATCTTCAAAACATGCCGTTCGAAGAGTTTTCCTGGTGGATAAATGAAATGAAAAGAGGGGGGGTTCATTCTTATGTTGTTAGTGAACTCCCCGAAGAGGCTAGCAGAGAAGCAGAAATTCTTTCGCAGCAGGGAATCGTTTCACTTGTTGTCATTCCGATTTTCTCTAGGTATAGGCCTGTTGGTTTCGTCGGATTGGAAAGGCTTAGCGGCAAATTTGATTGGAGTAAGGCAGACATAAAGCTTCTGGAGGTCTTCGCCGGATTGATATCCGGAGTAATAGAATACTCAAGATTCATGTGAAGGGAAGAAATCAACCGAAGGTCAGAGGCGTCAGATATTTACGAAAGAGAGTCCCTGGTTCTTTGGGAAGAGCAGTTACAAGCTCTAGGCGCGAAGAAGAACAAAAGACTAGACGAAAGCTGGGCAAGAACAGCCCAGATCGCAATGCCCGCTTAGCGGGGAAACAAAGGATCAGGTTAAAAGAGCGGTTAAGAGAACCCCGGGTTGATAAGAGCGGGTTAGGAAGTTCGAGTGAAAGGAAACCAAAATGTGGGAATAGACAGGTTTTCCGGTGTCTGTTCCCCCTAGTGTTGGTTCATAGGTTATCCAGAAAGCATAACACGTCGTCATTCTGACAATGCTCCTTGTGAGAATCCCTGTCCAAAACCGCTGTTAGCTTAGGAGCAAGAATCCGCCGAACGCTGCTGAAAACCACGTTGTCCGTCAACGGTCCTCCGTCCGAATACTGGTTCGGTTCTTCGTTCCGGCGCTACGTGTCCAGGTTGTTTGTTCTTGGTAAAGAATTACGTCATGACTGAAAATGAGGTCCGTTCTTGACGTGCGTAATGGCGCGGTGTAAATACAGACCTTGTGAGGCCAGGCTGTTTACTCCCCTTTCGGGAGAGTGTCCCCCTCAAGCGGGTCATCTCATCCACACACCCCGTCGACGATGGAGCCAACGACACCTCTCTCTAGAGGCGATTAAAGAGCGTTTCCAGATCCCAGAACCTTACCTGTCCTTTTGCTTTTCCCTTCTACCCTCTGAATAATGGTTTGACCAAGAACGAAGAACAGATCCTCGCTCTGGAACGAACAACTTCTCCTCGGCGAATGGAGAACCGTTCAACTGCGAACTAGTTTCTTTTGCTCTCCAAGAGTTTTCATCCCCGCGAAGCGGGCCTTGCGTCCCCGGATGCTTCTCCGGGCATTGCGACCCGGCGTGGTCTTCGCCAGCCTTGCATCCACTGATGCTTTTCAGTGCAATGCGTCCCACCGAAGGTGGCAACGCTTCCTCGCGCCAGCGAGCCTCACTTCCTGCCCGCGGCAGCCTTTCGCCGATGCTTTTCGGCGCCTTGCGTCTCATTCCGCTCTTTCCGACGCAACCCGCTACCCCTTGCCACGTTTTAGACAGCACTTTTCCCTTCACATTTTACTTCAAAGAAATCGATAGACCCCTTCATTATCGTCTTCTTGAACAATATGGAGGTAAGATGGCCGGAAGGCAACCAGCGAAGAGTAGCGTCTGGAAGCATTTCGGCGAGTTCCCTAGTAGAAGGTTTAGGAATGAAAATATCGAAAAGCGCCCCCGTCAAGAGCGTGGGACACCTGACAAACTTTGCATAAGTCAAGGGATCGTATTCAAAGCACGAGATCGGAGCGCTGCAGATTTCTACTTCAGGTTTATGTAATGAGTTCAAGTACTCTCTGTAATCTACTTCGTGCAACTTCCGACATTTTTCTCTATTACAGGATCCGTCTTCCTCATACTTGACCCTCATTACTCCGGTCACAAAGCTTTTCCAGGTTATGTGGAAGAAGTTCCCTCCCGTTACTACAAGTGAGAGTCCACAGATCGACCTGTCGAGCGCAGCTGTTATGACCGAGATGAAGCCACCGAAGCTGTATCCCATCAAAAAGTAAGGCGGGGGGGATACCCATTTCAAGTAATTAAGAGCAGTCAATCCATCCACAACCGCGTTTTCAAACCTTTCTCTAAGAACATCCGTTCTCGGGTCCAGAAAAAGCTCACCCGATCTGTGACCCGCGGGCGTTCTCTCAAAATGAAAGGGGAGAATCATCATGGCGCCGGAGTATCCCATTTTCGCGAAAGTCGCAGGAAACCACCTGAGATAGTCCAGGTTCTTTTCGCCCCTTCCATGAAAGAAAAGAACGGTTCCCTTTTTTCCTCCACTGTAAAGATAGAGTGGAATACTTTTGTTTTCCGGAAAGTTGGACGGATAATTTGACTTCAAAACCACTCTTGAGCAATCTGTGGTATCTCGAATTTCTATGATCTCCGGATGATCAGAATAACGTTTTACGAAAATCTCCTTTTCCATTTACATCTACCTCTATAAAATTATATAATAATTCGATAAGCTAACCTGTACCTTCTGGGAGGAACGGATGAACACTCTAGCAGTCGCAATTGCAATTGTCGTTTTGATTGTATCTCTAAAAGTCTTTAAGGATATCTCTTTATCGCTCCTCTTTTCAGTGATTTCTCTGGGCATTGTCCTTCTCATCTCACCGGCAAACTATTTCAGCGCTTTTGCCAAAGAGGTTAGTGACTGGGAATTCTGGAAGGTAATCATCACCGTTTTTTCCATCTATTTGTTGGGAGAAACGATGGATAAGAGTGGTAATTCTTCTAGGTTCGTGAGAGCCGTAGAAAGACTTTTTCCTGAACCAAGGGTTTCGATTGCCTTGATGCCTGCAATAATTGGTCTACTTCCAATGCCGGGTGGAGCGATGTTCTCTGCCCCAATGGTTAAGGATCTGGCAAAATCCGATTCAACTATATCGAATGAAGACGGTCTCGTCTTTAATTACTGGTTCAGGCACGCAATGGAGTTTTTCTGGCCCCTATACCCCGCTCTGGTTATTGCGTCCGGCATATCGAGAGTTAGACTCAATACGCTTGTCCTCTGGCTGATGCCCATAGGAGCTGTAGCTCTGGTTGCCGGGTATCTACTGATGATTCGAAAGCCGATCAAGCTCAGATACAGCCACTCGGCGATAAAGGAGCTCATGATAAGCGCGTGGCCGATTATCGCAGTTATCTTACTGGTGGTGCTCAACCAGCCGGGCTGGCTGGCCGTTCTAGGGACTTCGATCATCTATTTGCTCGTTAATAAGAACAAGAAAAAGGTACTAGTAGCGGCCCTCAAGTACAAGACGTTCATCTTGCTTCTTACGGTCTTCTTCTATAAAAACCTGGTCGAGATCGCCGAGGTTCCCCAGTCTATGGGCTCTGAGCTTATGTCATGGTCAATACCGGCTCTTACTCTAGTAATTCTTCTGCCCTTTCTTATGGGATTCATGACCGGTGTGACTCAAGCAGGAGTGGGGCTGAGTCTTCCTCTGATTCTAAGTATGGGTAACGGTTACGGGACACTTTCCACGACGATTCTCGCTTACACATTTGCTGTTGTTGGAGTGCTTCTTTCGCCGGTTCACTTGTGTCTCGTTTTGACTAGCGAATACTTCAATGTCGAGTATCCCAGGATCATCAAGAGAATATCGGTAGTCACTCTGCTCTCGATTGCGGCTAGTGTTGTTCTCTTTTTACTCCTTAAGTCAACTTGAATTAACACAACTCAAGACCCGAGTAGTATATACTGTTTGTTACTTGCTCTAACGATGACTGGAGGTGAGAATTAATTGAAAGAACACTCCGTTGTCCTCTCTAATGTGACTAAAATCTTCGATGACTCCTTCACTGCCGTGGACAACGTTTCTCTTAATATTGAACAGGGCGAGTTCTTCTCTCTTCTTGGTCCTTCCGGTTGCGGAAAAACGACAATACTGCGAATGATCGCCGGATTTGAGGACCCCTCCTCCGGAAACATAACTCTTGGTGGAAAGAACATTATCGGTACACCTCCCAATGAAAGAGAAGTTAATACCGTTTTCCAGAATTACGCATTGTTTCCACATCTGAACGTATTCGAGAATATCGCTTTCAGCTTGAGACTCAGAAGGGAACCTGAGAATCAAGTGAAGAGAAAAGTGATGGAAATGATAGACCTTACTCGACTTAGTGGGCATGTGGAGAAAATGCCTTCGCAACTTTCAGGAGGGCAAAAGCAACGCGTAGCAATTGCCAGAGCTCTTGTAGGAAGACCCACCGTCTTGCTGCTGGATGAACCCCTTGCAGCTTTAGATGCGAAACTCAGGCAACACATGCTGGTCGAGCTTGATACTATCCACGATGAAGTTGGGATTACTTTCATTTACGTTACTCACGATCAAAGCGAAGCTATGTCGATTTCCGATCACGTGGCCGTTATGAACGAGGGGGAAGTGATCCAGCTTGGAACTCCTTTCGAAGTTTACGAAAGTCCCGTAAACGCCTTTGTGGCCAATTTCATCGGAGAAACCAATTTCTTCACGGGAAAAGTAGCTAGAGTTGAAAATGAATATTTTCTTCTGGACACGGGAAGATTTGGAAAAATCTGGTTCTACAAGGACATGGACGTAAGCGAAGGCCAGGAAATTCAAGTCTCTTTGAGACCTGAAAAGGTAAAGATAACTAGGGAAAAACCAATCGTTCCCGAAGGCGTTAAGCTAAACGTTCTGGAGGGAGTAGTTGACGAAACGATTTATCTTGGAAGTCAAACAAAATACACAGTAGCTATCGGTCAATCGCACATGAAGGCATTCAAACAGCACGTCAGATATTTACTCGACGAAGTGATTATTTCCTGGAAAGACAATGTTTATGTCTGGTGGTTTGCGGATGACAGTTATGTTTTGAGAGAGATGGGCGGTGTTCCTCTTGAAGAGTAAGCGGAATCTGATTGGATTTCTGGTGTCATTGCCCGGGGTCCTATGGCTTACCGTTTTCTTTTTGATTCCATATTTGATAATCATTCTGTACAGCTTTCTTACTTCAGGAACATACGGAGGAGTAGAACTTCCCTTAACACTCGCCGCATACACCAGAATGCTCGGCAATGCTGGATACTGGCAGATACTTTGGAAGACTGTGTGGATCTCTCTTGTTTCGACAGTAATATGCCTGGGAATTGGTCTGCCGACTGCCTATTTCATAGCTACCTCGAAGAGAAGCAATATCCTTCTAACCCTTGTAATAGTCCCTTTCTGGACGAATTTCCTTGTGCGAGTATTTGGATGGATGGTTATTCTTGGAAGAAACGGAGTGATCAACTCGTTTTTGCAGCTGATAGGTTTCGATAGCCCCTTGATGCTCATGTACACGCCGGGATCAGTGATACTCGTTATAGTCTATATGTATCTTCCTTACATGATACTACCGCTTTACAGCGCGATAGAAAAGTTCGACTTCAGGCTCATCGAGGCCGCCATGGATCTGGGCGCAAAAAGAACCGAGGCGATAATTAAAGTTCTTGTCCCTTCCATCAAAGGAGGGATTATTGCGGGAATAATCCTGGTATTCATACCTGCTCTAGGCTCTTATGCTATCCCGGACCTTGTGGGCGGAACTGACGGGGCGATGTTGGGAAATCTAATTGCCAAACAGCTGACTGTGGCGAGAAACTGGCCCTCCTCTTCCGCGATTTCGATGATATTTCTGTTGATCTCTACTCTGGGACTCCTCGTTTATATGAGAATGAACAAAGTACAGAGCAAGAGGCGGCTCACCATTCGCGAGAGTTATATGAACGAGGAGGAGATTTGATGGAGACGAAGAAGGTAATCGGTAAGCGCAGATTCTCTTTGACCATAACTACTCTGGCCTTCGTCTTCCTGTACCTGCCAATTATCGCTCTGATTCTACTGTCATTCAATGGCTCCAGACAGGGTGTTTCTTGGACGGGGTTCACTTTGAAGTGGTATTCTGAGTTGTTCAGACAGGCAGATGTCTGGAGAGCCTTTCTCAACACAGTTATAATAGCTGTTTCATCGTCCCTGGTGGCGACAGCTATCGGAACCTTTGCGGCAGTAGCTCTCTACTGGTACAAATCTAGAATGAAGGGCTATTTGGGAGTTCTGGTCTACACACCGTTGATAATTCCCGATATCTTGATGGGTGTATCGATGCTTATATTTTTCGTTGCCATTGGTATTCCTCTGGGGCTTATTACGATTTTTATCGCGCACGTGACTTTCTGCGTTTCCTATGTTACTGTAACAGTAATGACAAGACTCGAGGACTTTGACTATTCTATTGTAGAGGCCGCTCGAGATCTAGGCGCAAAGAGTCCTCAAGTTTTCAGAAGAGTAATAGTCCCTATGATTATGCCTGGAATAATGGCAGGCTTCCTGCTAAGCCTTACGTTGTCCATTGATGATTTTGTTATCACGTTTTTCGTTGCCGGGCCTGGATCCACTACTTTGCCTTTGAAAATATACTCAATGATTAAGTTCGGAGTCTCCCCGGTGATAAATGCGCTTTCGACTCTGCTTCTTGTTGGAACTCTATTCATATCTTTCTTTGGAAGCAGATTCAGGAAGCTAATCTTCTAGGAGGTGGAACAACTGATGAAGAAACTGACAATTATCGGTACCATACTTTTCGTTTCCGTGCTCGCGCTCGGTCAGGGAAATCTAATAATCTACGGCTGGTCGGACTACATTCCCAGTGAGGTTATTGATGCCTTTTCGCAGGAGTATGGCGTAAATGTGACTTACGACAACTACGATTCGAACGAGACGATGTTCGCCAAGCTCAAGGCAGGAGCGCGTGGATACGATCTTGCAATGCCCTCTGCAGATTACACAAGCATCATGATCAAGGAAGATATGTTGCTCCCTGTAGACAAGTCTCTGGTGCCAAATCTCGTAAACATAGATCCCGATATTGTAGAACAAATGTACTATGATCCTGAGAATACGTACAGTATTCCCTACATGATGGGAACTACCGGAATCGCGGTTAATGCGAGTTTTGTCGAGGTCTATCCGAGATCGTGGAAGATCTTCGAATTGCCGCAATTCAAGGGAATGATGACTCTCCTTGATGATATGAGAGAAGTATTCGGTGCAGCCCTCAAGTACCTCGGTTATTCAGTAAACTCAACCGATCCAGACGAACTCGAGGAAGCAAAGAATCTTATTCTAAAATGGAAAGATAATATTGCCAAGTTTGATAACGAGCTTTTCGCAAAGGGGATAATTTCAGGAGAGTTTTGGGTGGTGCACGGTTACGGTGAGAATATCTTCTATGAAGCTACAGAAGAAGAGCTGAAGAATATTGATTTTTTCATTCCTTGGGAAGGAAGCACACTGTGGATAGACAGTTTTGTAATTCTAAAAGGCGCTACTAATCTGGAGAATGCGCATCTCTTCATAAATTACATACTCAGGCCCGATGTTGCGGCAGATGTATCCGATTACCTTCTTCTGCCTTCACCAAATGTGCCTGCAAGAGAACTGACTGAGGAAAGACCCGTTTATTCTGCAGAAGATCTTGAGAATACCGAACTGATCAGAGATCTTGGAGAGGATCTTCGTATTTACAATACTCTTTGGAATGAGATTAGATTCGGTTTGTAGTCTTAGACAGAAAACATTTCCCAGAATCGTCTGATCTTAGGCGCATCTCCATTGAGTTAGGAGATGCGCTTTTTGGAGGAATATGTACTATCTTTAGATAGTTGGTTTTTTCTGTGCTAAACTCAACAGACCACAGACTTTCCGAGAGGTGAGGTATGATTCCCATCAAGGACTTTGGAAGCAAACTCGTGAACAATATATCCAGAGTGATAGTGGGCAAAGACCCGGTAATCGAAAGAGTCCTCGCAGTCCTGTTAAGCGGCGGCCATGTACTGATAAACGATGTTCCCGGCGTTGGAAAGACTATGCTGGCTAGAAGTCTCGCCGTCTCGCTAGGACTCGACTTCAACAGACTTCAGTGCACTCCAGACCTCCTGCCTGGAGATGTAACCGGTATGAACATCCTGGATCTCAAGACACATGAGTTCACTTTCAGAAAGGGACCGATATTCACCCAGATTCTCCTTGTGGATGAAATTAACAGGACGACTCCGAGAACACAGTCCGCCCTTCTCGAGGCTATGGCCGAGAGACAGGTAACTGTAGAAGGTCGGACTCTTAAAATGGGGAGTCCATTTTTCCTTATTGCAACTCAAAACCCGGTGGAATTCGAAGGAACGTTCCCACTCCCTGAAGCCCAACTGGACAGATTTGCTCTTTCACTTGCGATGGGGTATCCCGGCGAACAGGCTGAGAAGAGATTGCTCAAGGGAATCTCGTCAGAACACCCTATTACTGCCTTGAACCCTGTCTCAAGCAGGGAGGAACTGGTTGACGTCATGAACCAGACAAAAGAGATACTGGTTGAGGACTCCCTACTCGGGTACATTGTTTCCATTGTTAATGAGACGAGAAAACACAGAGAGATTCAGTTGGGTGCGAGTCCAAGGGGATCAATAGCCTTGATGGAAACAGCGAGAGCTTTAGCAGGTCTTAGGGGAAGGAACTTCGCAATCCCCGACGATGTCAAAGAAGTAGCACCGGATGTTCTCTCTCACAGAATTATTGCCAGGCCGGAGGCCAGACTAATGCGAAGAACGAATAGAGAAATCGTCATGGATATAGTGCAGTCAATTCCAATTCCTTTAGAATATGAAAAGACTTGATCTTGAGGAAATCAAGTCCAGAAAAAGGCCGCTAATAGTTGCAACGGTCGCTTCAGTTTGCTGGTCATTGCTCTCTTTGAATGCTTTCTCAGTAACATTTGTACTGTTCTCTGCGATCGTTTGGCTTTACTACTACCTGTCTAGAAGGACTCTGAAAACAATTACCATAACGCGTTCTATTGACAGAGAAAGGCTTTTCTCTGATGAGACTCTCACAATAATATATTCTGTCGAAGGAAGTCGTTTCATCTCACTGAGCACAACTCTCTTCCCGGTAATTAGAGGAGATAGAGAATACTTCGTACCGAAAGAAAGCTCCTTCGTCTTGTCCCCAAACGAGGACAGAAAAGTTGAGACGAAAACAACTTTCAGGAGACGTGGAAAGAAAGATTTGTCCCGGCTTGTTCTTACTTCAAGAGATCCTCTGAGACTCTTCTCTCACACTGCCAAATACTTTGCTCCTGAATCCATACTTGTGCTCCCAAAGATTATGAATATCGATTACTTTCCCTTAAGACTCAGGGAACTGCTTCCCGGTAGTCGTAGCGATTTTGAGCTGATGGAGGATCCCGTAGATTTTAGAGGGATAAAGGAGTATGAAAGGGAACCGCTTAACCGGATTCACTGGAACGCCTCGGCGAAACTTGGCAAGCTTATGATAAAGGAGTTTGGTTACACTGCCGTCAGCAACACCATCCTCTACCTCGACCTGAATCTTTCAGGAGAGATTTTCGCTCGCGACGTTTGGGAGAAGATCAGGATTGACTATGAAGAGATCGCCGTGCAGCTTTGCCTTAGCTTAGTCAGGTTCACATATGGATCAGGAGGAAGAATAGGCTTAGTGATCGTTGGTGATGAGGTTCTCAGGTTGAGTGGCCTCGGCAGAGACTGGACTGACTTTGCCGAATTGCTCGCCGACACTAGAGGCAGCGATCAGGGACCACAGCTCTCCGAGGTAATTGAAGATGATCTTGAACGATTCGACCCGGCTACAACAGTTGTGATTATTTCTATGTATCTCGGAGAGGATATTCTTCCCCAGCTCCTAAGGGCGAAATCTCATTCCAGCAGGGTAGTAGTAATTATTATTCCTTTCAGCCCCAGAGAGCCCTGGACAAAGCGAACCGTTTCTTATCAGATGCTTCCTAGAACAATCGAGGGATTAAAAAGACGAGCCGCTCTTCTTGAAGATGAGCAGATAATTGTCAGAGTTGTCGGCTATAACCAGTCGATCCAGGAGGTGCTTGTCGATCTTGAGAATCGATAAGGGTTCGCTAATTGATACATGCGTTGTCTTCACAGTAAGTTTCACGATGCTTTTCTTAGCCGGAGGAGTTCTGTTTGCGGGTATTCTTTCTGGGCTGGTAGGATTTCTATTTTACCTTGGAAGGACGAAAGCTGGTTGCAGCATTTATCTATTGCTACCGATTCTCTTCTTCACGATAATGATTCTGCTTCTTGGTGTTCTGAGAACAGGTGTCGCTTTGTCGCTTTCAGCACTGGGAGCAATAGTGGGAATCGTGCTTGCGATGGACAGAAAGGAATATCTATCTGTTTTCGGTCTGTTCATTGTCGGTATCTCTCTTTCAGCAAGTCCCGTACTGCAAAATACTGGAGCTTACATTACACTTATGGTTATTCTAATACGGGTGCTCTTAATACCCAATGTTCCTAAGATCTTTGTGGTTCTCGGAGTCATTATTCCTTTTGTAGCCATTTTGTCTCTGGGCAACTACAGGGGAGGGCTACTATCTGTAAGAATGAAGTCCTCAGTCGTTGACATCAACGAAAGTCAGTCTGAAACATCAATAAAAGACGAAGTTTCCGCTGCAGCTGCAGAAGTTCAGTCATCTTCTGGAATGAAAACCATCGAAGATCCTAATGAGTTATCAATGATAGAGGAAGTCTCCGAGATAGGCTTATTAGACTCCCTCTTTCTTTTCGGATTCTACATAATCGCTCTGGTTCTTGTCGTGTCCATAGCGATAAAGGCTGTCAAAGAGTTCAGGGGCTGGTGGCGCCTTGTTCTTCCCTTGATGGTTTTGATTTCCGTTGTGCTTGTTCTGGTTGGTGGCTTCATGTATCTGAGATCCTTACCTCTTTCAGAAGACATTGTATTTGGCGCCGGCGGAATCTCTGGTGAACCCTCGGCATCTCTATCTCCTCCGCAAGAAACTGGGCTTCAGGAAGACGAAGAAGCTCATTCAGAAGTGGCAACGCGCATGGGTCTTTCGGCTTACGATATCCTCAGGTGGACGACCCTCGTTGGCATTGCGATTCTCACATCTCTTCTTGCCTACATTGTATTCGTAATTACAGGAAAGCGGCAAACAGTATCTTCTACACCACTCGTTGAAGAATCAAGAAGAAACGAAGGCATTCAGAAAAGTATGATTATCCCCGATGACTGTGAGGGAAGAGCGTTTATCATTTCAAGTTATCAGTTACTGAGAAACATTTACTTTGATGATCTGCGCCATCTGACACCCTTCGAACTAATCAGACAGACCAGGAACGAAACCAATCTCTTTCTTAAAGAGCTTACAGAGATCTATCTTCCCGTAAAATATGGCAATTGTGAACCAGACGCTGCTCGGTGCAGAGAATTCAGAAGTCTTCTGTCAGAGCTGAAGGAATATCTAGATTCATTAATTGAAGCCCTTTACAGAACACAATAATCTAGATCGCCATAGATTAGCCAGGCCGGAAAAGCTATAATCTCAGAAATAATCGAATTAATCTTGCAGGCAGCTTGCATTTTATTTGAAAGTCTGTGTTATAATCTATCTGTCCAAAGGACACTATCGCTTTGCAAGTGGTGCAAGGTAGTTTTAAGGAGGAACATTTAAGTATGACAGGAACAGTAAAGTGGTTCAACGGAACAAAAGGTTATGGTTTCATTACCAAGGATGACGGTGGGGATGTTTTCGTTCACTTCTCAGCTATTGAGATGGACGGTTTCAAGACCCTTGACGAAGGACAGAGAGTCGAATTCGATGTTGAAGACGGTCCAAAGGGTCCTCAGGCAGCAAAAGTTAGAATTGCGAAGTAATCGATTGTCCATATAGGAACCGGATCGCCCGCTTTTAGCGGGCGATTTTTTTGTTCTCTCCTGTAATCATCCGACTAATCCCTCTTCCCTGTGCTAACATATCAATAATCAAAACAAATAGCGGGAGGAAACGATGGACTCCAGATCAATGAATATACTTGACGGAACCATGTTCTTCAATGCCTTTTCCTCGGGTGCAAGTGCCGTAATAAAGGTGCAGAATGACCTGAATAAGATAAACGTCTTTCCTGTTCCCGACGGCGATACGGGAACAAATCTTGCTTCGACGATGCGTCATATTCTTGAGCTAACAGATGTATCCAATTCAATAGGCAAAACGACTAGATCAATCGCTGATGCTGCTTTGATGGGAGCGAGGGGAAATTCCGGAGCGATATTCGCCCAGTATATGCATGGGCTCAGTACTGCAATAGGAAATCGTGAAAGCATAGACAGACAGACTTTCGCGCGAGCGGCTCAAGAAGCAATATCCTACGCTTATGACGCTATGGTTACTCCAGTTGAAGGAACTATGCTGACCGTTATGAAAGACTGGGCCAATGCTCTCAATACTATTGATGGTTCCGACAAATCGCTGCTCGAAGTGATAGCTCAGTCGAACGCAGTCGCTCAGAAGTCGCTTGAAGAAACCCCTGATAAACTAGCGATACTGAAGAAGGCCGGCGTGGTCGATGCAGGCGCAAAGGGCTTCGTTGCATTTATTGAAGGAATCAAGACTTTTCTTAGCGGCAAGGGTGTGAATCTTGAAGATGAGATAATCCCGGATGTTGAGCTAAGAAATCACGTCCACATCGACGAAGGAAACATTGAAAATAGATTCTGTACTGAAGCGATAATCGAAGGTACCAATCTAAATATCGAAGGAATTAAGTCAATCATTGGCGAATCCGGAGACTCTGCTCTTGTTGCCGGCACCGAGAGCAAGGTAAGAATCCATGTTCATACAAATGACCCGGCCGAGTTGTTTTATAGACTGAAAGACATTGGAAATGTGACTCAGCAGAAGGTTGACGACATGGAAATGCAGTATAGAGCTAGCCAGAAACGGAAATATCCAATCGCTCTCGTTGTAGATTCAGTATGCGATTTACCGAAGGAGGTACTGGACTATTATCAGATCCAGATGGTTCCGTTGTATCTCAACTTTGGTCAAAGCCAGTATCTAGACAAAATAACGATGAAGGCCGATCAATTCTATTCTTTGCTGGACTCTGCAGAGGACTACCCAGTTTCAGCGCAGCCGGGTATGAACACACTTCAGAATCTTTATCACTTTCTCGGAACGCACTATGATTCAATAATTGCAATTCATGTTTCTGATAAACTAAGCGGTACATGGAATGCCAGCATAAAGGCTGCCGAGCGACTAAGGGGGAAGAAGATCAGCGTAATCAACTCCCGGCACGTATCAGGATCAATTGGTCTCCTTGTGCTTAAGGCCGCAATGATGATTGAGGAACGACGAGATCATGATGAAATAGTTGAGACTATCGAAGCCCTGACGAATAACACAAGGATCTTCGTCAGCGTTAACACGCTGAAATACATGGTAAAGGGGGGGAGAGTCAGTCCGGTGCTTGGGTTGGTGGGAAAGGCCTTTAATTTGAAACCCATAGTATCTGTGGATAGGGAAGGCAATTCAAAACTTTACGGAAAGGCCTTCAGCAAACTCGGAAACATGAAGAAGATTCTTGGCTTTGTTGAAGAGTTAAATAAGAAGTGCCATGTGGTCTCCTACAACATAACTCATGCTCATGCTCACAAGACTGCAAAGGCTTATGAAGATAGCCTGACCAAGCTGCTCGGAAAGAAACCCGAATACATAATGGAGGTCTCTCCAGTCGTCGGCATAAGCGCAGGAGTTGGGGCAGTAAGCGTCTCAGTTCTCTGCGAAAGAGATACGTGGTCTCCAGACGTTCAGATCAAATGAGGTGAATTGATGGCGTATGTTATTCTGCTAAACGCCCTGGTAGTATTTGTCTACATGTCGGTATTCTTTGCAATCGGGACCGCAAAAAAAGATAACTCTGTCGTCGACATAGGATGGGGTACCGGATTCGTTGTAGTCGCCCTCTTTACACTTTTCGTATACGGCGAATTCAATTCAAGACAGATAATAACAACTGTACTGGTTTCCTTCTGGGGAATAAGATTGACTACACATATATTCAAGAGAAACTGGGGCCGTAGTGAGGATTTTCGTTATGTACAGATGAGAGAGAAGTGGGGAGAGAAGGTATTGATTAGATCCTTCCTGCAAATCTATATGTTGCAGGGCCTTTTTATGGTGATTGTTTCTTATTCGGTAATGCTCATTAATAGCCATTCGGGGAAGCCCTTTAGACTTCTGGACGTTCTCGGAATCCTTATCTGGATTTGTGGCTTCGCAATCGAATCAATAGCAGACCTTCAATTGAAAGATTTCGTGAAGACGAAGAAGCCAGGGGAAATAATGAAAAAGGGGTTTTGGAGATACTCGCGCCACCCTAATTATTTCGGTGAGGCCGTTCAATGGTGGGGAATATTCATCATCGCTCTTTCCATTGAGGGCGGTTTCTGGGCAATAATCAGTCCAATTACAATCACTGTTTTGCTTAGATTTGTTTCCGGCGTTCCCTATCTCGAAAGAAAATATAAAGCCTATCCGGCATTTAGAGAATACATGAAAGAGACCAACGCCTTCATTCCATGGTTCATGCGAAAGAAGCAGCGTGATTGACATGGAAGTTGTTTACTCCGCCATCTTTGCTTATCTAGTAGGATCTATTCCAACAGCCTTTCTTATTGGGAAGATTCTCTATGGGTTTGATATACGAAAGAAGGGTACTGGAAACATGGGCGCTTCGAATATGGTGGCTGTCAAGGGCTGGAAGATAGGTATCATCACAGGAGCTATCGACTTCATGAAGGGAATGGGCACGATTCTCATAATCAAAGGAGTCTCCGCTCATTGGACATATCAAATGCTTTTCATAGCGGCCAGCTTTGCTGCGATCGGTCATATGTATCCCATCTTTCTGAAGTTCAGGGGTGGGAAAGGAACTGCCACACTGGCCGGTGGCCTTATAGGTCTTGATTACCAGGTCGCGTTGATCTGTATGGTCATACTTCTCGCTTTTATCGCTATTACGAACTACGCGGCTCCAGGTGTTATCGCCGTCTCTTCAGTAATGAGCTTCCTTTTCAGAATCTTCGGATACAGATGGGGAATATCTCTTCTGCTCATACCCGTTGCAGTGATTATGATAGCCAGAAATCTCGAGAATGTCCAAAGAATTTTGCGGGGAGAAGAACCGGGGTTGAGGGAGCACATAAGAAAAAAGAAAAAAGCAATACAAGAAGGGGCCTGAAGGTCATTTCTCAAATACCCAGGTACACTTTTCTAACTTCTTCACTCTCCAGAAGCTCCTTTGCAGGACCCTCAAGGGTAATTTTCCCTGTTTCCAGGACATATGCGTACTCAGATATCTCCAACGCCTTTGCTGCGTTCTGTTCTACAAGTAGAATCGTCACGCCTTTCGAATTCAATTTGTGAATCGCTTGAAAGACTTCTTCGACCACAATCGGCGCCAAACCAAGTGAAGGCTCATCCATCATAACAAGATCTGGATTTGCCATTAGACTACGCCCTATAGCGAGCATTTGCTGCTCACCTCCCGAAAGAGTTCCGCCAGACTGTCTTAGTCTCTCTCTCAGGACTGGGAAAAGTGAAAAGACCATCTCGAAATTCTCCTCTACTTCCGATTTGTCTTTCCTGTTGTAAGCACCCATAAGGAGATTTTCCCTTACGGACAAATTGGAGAAGATCCTTCTTCCCTCAGGTACGAGAGAAATTCCTCGCCTTGCAGTTCTGGCGGCTCCGAGCCTGTTTATGTTGATACCTCTGAAAGAAACGCTTCCTCCGGATGGTCTAATCAATCCGCTAATAGCTCCCAAGGTAGTACTCTTCCCTGCCCCATTGGAACCGATAATCGTGACAATGCTCCCCTCTTCAACGGAAAGGCTGATTCCTTTAACTGCCTTGATTACTCCATAGGAAACCTGTAGTTCATCAACGCTAAGAATTTCATTTTCCAACGGTTACCCACTCCCTACCCAGATAGGCTTCGATAACCCTCACATCCTTTTGAACAAAGGCAGGGTCTCCTTCACTTATTGTCCTACCATGGTCTAGCACCATTATCCTTTCACAAAGACCCATAACTAGTTTCATGTCGTGTTCTATAAGCAAAATCGTGAGACCAAAATCATCTCGAATTCTCCTGATCGTCTTAACTAGACTTGCAGTTTCTGAAGGATTCATTCCGGCAGCAGGCTCGTCGAGAAGCAGGAGGACGGAACCGGTAGCCATTGCTCTTGCAATCTCAAGGAGCCTTTGTGAACCATACGGGAGGGAGCTGGACTTTTCATCTGAATGCTTTTCAATGCCGAACACACTTAGCAGATCAAGCGCCTTGGCTTTCATTTCGTTTTCCCTTTCTGCATAGCCTATCCGAGAGACGCTCCTTAATAACCAGCTCAAAGCTGCCCCGTTGCTGGCTATCGTGTGATGCTGAGAAACCATGACGTTCTCAAGAACGGTAAGATCCTTGAAGAGCCTAATATTCTGAAAGGTCCTGGCAATGCCAGTTCTAGTAACCCTATCTGGCGGCAGGCCGGTTATCTCACTCTCTTTGAACAGTATCCGACCATTTGTTGGCGTATAATGGCCAGTAACCATGTTAAAAACCGTTGTCTTGCCTGCTCCATTTGGACCGATAAGTCCGAAGATCTCGCCTTCCTCTACACGCAGGCTAACTTCTTCCACTGCTGTTAGCCCTCCAAACTTCATCGTCGTATTGTCCAGCGTTAATAGGCTCATCTCTTATCTCCCCTTCTGAAAAGAGATACAAGACCTTCCCAGGAGAACTCTTTCCTCCCCATCAACCCTCTGGGCCAGAAGATCATAATTATTACAAAGAGGCCTGAGAAAACAAGCATTCTCATTCCACTCATCCCCATGATTTTGAAGCCAAACAGATTCATAGGGCCTTCGAGGAATCGCAGCCACTCACTCAAGAATGCGAATAGCGCACCCCCGATAATCGCTCCCGTTATACTTCCCAAACCCCCCAGCACTATCATGATAAGCACGTTGAATGTGAGAAGTATCCCAAAAGTGTTTGTCCTTGGATCGATTGTGCTGAGCCAGTGTCCGTACAGAGAACCAGAAATGCCCGCAAAGAAACCACCTACTACAAAGGCCATTAGCTGATGCTTGAAGACGTTTATTCCCATTGCCTGAGCTGCAACTCTGTCTTCTCTTATTGCCCTCAGCGCCCTGCCAAAAGAACTGTAAGAAAGGCTCATCACACAGGCAACAGTAACCAGCAACCAACCCCAGGCCCACCAAACATTTGTGTGATCCGGCAGTGCCTTTAGCCCGAGGGCTCCGTTAGTTATCGAATTGAGATTCAAAGCAAAAATTCTAATTATCTCTGAAAAGCCGAGTGTCGCAATTGCGAAGTAATCACCCGTCAATCTCAGTGATGGCCATCCAATAAAGAAAGCGAATATCGCCGCAACCAGCCCAGCAATTAAAGTCGCCCAGAAAAAGGGAATTTGAATCGAATTAAGAGGCCAAATCAGCTTCTCGATGAGGAACGTCATCTCCTTCTGCTTGGGAGATAGCGTCAGTAGCGCTGAAGTGTATGCGCCTAGAGCTATGAACCCGGCATGTCCCAGTGAAAAGACCCCGGATATGCCGTTTACGAGCGTGAGACTGACAGCCATTATCCCGTAGATCCCAATAAGTGTAATTATTCTCGAATAGTAGCTGTTCAACAATTCTTGAGATAAAAAAAGAAGAAGCGCAATCAAAGGAAGTGCGATCAATGTCAGTGAAGTCTTCGTCCGTTGCTTCATCAAATCACACCTTCACTGCTTCCTGTTTACCCAGTAAACCGGAGGGTTTAATTGAGAGAATTATTATCAAAATAAAGAACGCAAAGGCATCTCTGTAACCCGCTGCGCTCGGCATTATCCCCACCATCATCACTTCGGTGATCCCAAGTATCAGACCTCCGAGTACTGCTCCAGGTACAGATCCTATCCCACCAAAGACAGCGGCAACAAAGGCTTTCATTCCAGGTATAAAACCCATGTAAGGCCATACCTGCGGATACCTGATAGCCCAAAGTATACCACCAATAGCCGCAAGTGCCGAACCCAGAGCAAATGTCATTCCAATCACACGATCGACATTCACTCCCATAAGCGATGTTGTCTGAATATCAAGAGAAACTGCCCTCATCGCCATTCCGACCTTGGTCTTGAAAATGAACCACCACAAAAAGACAAGCGCGATTGCAGCAACGATAAGTGTTATGAGAGAGATTACGGGAAATCTTATACCTCCGATTATTACCTCTTTGCCATACTTTACCTCCATCTCGCCGCCTATGATAATCATTTCGTTTAGCGATTGGGGAAAAACCGTGCGGAAAGATCTCGGAATACCGGAGAATACAACTACCGCAAGGCTTTCAAGAAAGAAAGAGACACCGATAGCCGTTATAAGCGCAGATATTCTCGGGGCACTTCTTATTGGCTTGTAAGCAATCCTGTCAACTGTAAATCCAAGCAAAGCAGCACAAGCTATGGCAAAAACTGCCGCCAGATACCACGGAAGCTGAGCAAGTGTCACAAAGAAGAGAGCGAAGTAAACGGCCATCATGAAGATGTCGCCATGAGCGAAATTTATCAGTCTTAGAATCCCGTAAACCATCGTATAACCTATCGCAATCAGAGCATATAGGGAACCAAGGCTAAGACCATTAATGAAGTTCTGTAGGAGAGTCTTAGGGTCCAAGCTCACACCTCCGGCCGATTTAGAGAATAAAGGGGAGGACGGGGCTCATTCGAGCCCCGTCTTCTTTACGGATTGATCGTTGTATCGTAGACGAACTTGCCGTTTTCAATCTTTACAATCGCAACGGATTTAATCGCATCACCGTTTTCATCGATTGTGATTATCCCCGTCACGGCAGGAAAATCCTTTGTCTCTCTTACTGCCTTAGCTATCGCTTCTCGATCTGTGCTCCCCGCACGTTCTATTGCGTCCCTGACGACCAGATATGTGTCAAACCCGAGGGCGGTGAATGTTCCCGGAGCTTCACCGTACTTGGCGGTGTAGGCTTCCACAAAGAGCTTTGCATTCTCTGTCAACGCAGGACTTCCGGCATCATAGTGAGTTGTGAAGTACAATCCGTTCACAGCGTCTCCACCGATTTCAATCGTTTCGGGAACTGCTGCTCCGTCACCTGCAATTATTGGATCGTAGAAACCCAACTGTCTGGCCTGGATAGCTATGAGCGCGATCTCCTGATAGTATCCGGGAATGAAGAAGGCGCCGGCTCCTTTAGAAATGGCGTCAGAGACCTGCGCGGTGAAGTCCTGATCTCCCGATTTGTAATACTCATAGAAAACGCTCCCCCCGAGTTCAAGAGCCGTCTCTTTGAAATAATTGGCAAATCCCACTGCATAGTCTTGCTCAACATCGACAAAAACTGCGACGTTTTCGGCTCCCATATTGTTGAATGCCAACAATGCAGCGGCGACTCCCTGGAAAGGATCGCTGAAGCAGACACGGGAAACGTATTTTTTGTCCTGAGTTACAAGTGGATTTGTTGAACTTGGCGAGACCATAGCTACTCCGTTCTCTTCCGCGACCGTGCCTCCGGCGATCGTATTGGAGCTTATAACCTGGCCAATAATCGCGACGACTCCCTCTTGCTCGATGGCACGACGTGCGGTGTTAACAGCCTGGACCTTATCGGAGTTGTTGTCAAGTAAAATAATTTCGATTTCCTCTCCAAGAACCCCCGGGAATAGCTCGTTTGCAAGTTCCACACCCTGCCAGATCATCTGGCCGAACGCCGCAACGCCCCCGGTCATCGGAAGAATCGCGCCCACCTTAATTGAAGCAAGTGCTGATACGGAAAGAAAGACAACTAAAAGAATAACAAAGAGTTTTCTCATACTTTTACCTCCTCCTGAAGTGGTTACAAGTGAATGAGACTAACCCATAATCTGATACGCATTCTTTCAAATCTAAGCAAGCACAAAAATCAGTGTTCTAAGCTAATTATTCCCCCGAGAGTACATTTAGCTAGCCAGAACGAAGAAATTCGAGCTTTTACATGTTGTACGAATACTACCACTAATGACAATAAGGAAATATTAAGAAGTGAAACAATGAAGAGAATTTTGGTAACATATCGAAGACATCGCCTGTAAACGGTAGTAATTACCTCACATTGGACTTGACATAGTCTGTATTATATAACCGGCTTCAACCAACGCTTCATGAAGATCACCATGGCCGCCGCAGAAGAAATCACAAGATTGCTTACTAGCATCGCGTACCAGATTCCTGTCGTTCCCATGGACAGACCAAAGAAGTATATAAGGGGAAGACGAATCCCCCAAAGTCTTGAGATATTGAGGATCATGGACTGTATCGTATGGCCCGAACCTCTTAAAGCCATGTCGAAAATGTTGTAACTTGCAAAAACCGGTATCGAAAAGGAGACTATTCTGAAGTACTTCTCCCCTTCAATCAAGACGAGAGGGTCATTGATAAAAAACGCAGTCACTTCCTTCCCAAAGAAGAACGTACCGGTACAGATCACCCCAACAATCAACACGTTTATTCCGGTCGCCTTCCATACAACTGAATAAGCATCATTCTTTCTTCCTGCGCCCAGATACTGCCCAACCATAGATGACGTTGCCTGGGAAAGACCGAAAGAGAACATCGTTGCAAGTGATGTTATCCTGTTCCCCACACCCAGGGCGGCGGTAGCAACCGAACCGAACCCGGCAACCATCGAAGTGATTATGAGAAATGCGAGAGCCGTTATCGACTGTCCGGCAGAAGAGGGAAGACCTATCCTCAAGACTCGGCTAAGAGTCTTCCATCTCGGCCTAAGATCTCTGAAATTGACTTTGAATCCCCTCTTTCCCTTGAATAGAATGACTGTCGCAATAATCACAACAAATCCTCTTGATATTACAGTCGCAAGAGCTGCACCGAAGACCTCCAGTCTAGGAAAGCCTATACCAAATATTAAGAGAGGATCGATAAGTGCATTCACCGTCACAGAGAAACCCATCAAGTACATCGGCGTCTTTGTATCCCCGATAGCGGTGAAGAGCGAATTGAAAGTGAACATCGTAAACGTGAAGGGAGCTCCTAGAAAGATCGTTCTCATATATGTATTGGTTACTGATAGCAGTTCTGGCGGAATACTGAGAAGCTTCAAGACTGCCTCGGAAAAGATCGCCCCGAGAAGACCGAGAATCACAGCGACGGTGAAGCTTATGGAAATCACTTGTCCGGCTACATGAGAAGCCTCTTCCTTTCTTCCTGCCCCAAGATTCTGAGAGACGAGAGCCAGTCCCGCTACTGCAAGCCCACCCCCTATGGAGATCAGTAAGAAGATTGCCGGCCACGCAATTGTGGGAGCGGAAATCTCTATCTTTCCCAGCTTTCCGAGCCAGTATGCGTCGACCATGTTGTAAACTGTCTGGAAGAGCATGGTAAGTACCGCCGGCCAGGCGAGCTTAAGAAGGGCGCTCATCATGCTTTCATTCAGAATATTGACTCGCTTCATCTCTACTCCTGTAATTTCGACTACGTACTATTTCATTTATAACACAACAGTTACGAAATAAGAAGTAAGGAAAGCGAAGACGACCGAGGTAGGTGTTGCGGGTTGGTGGTCGGAAAGAACAAAAGATCAGTTGCAAGTTCCAAGTTGTGAGTTGTAAGAGCAAAGGCCGGGGCCGGGGGTAGCGGTAGGGGGTTGGAAAGAGCAAGAGAAACTGGTTCACCGTTGAGCGGTTCTCCATTCGCCGAGGAGAAGTTGTTCGTTCCAGAGCGAGGATCTGTTCTTCGTTCTTGGTCAAACCATTATTCAGAGAGTAGAAGGG
>Ga0209164_1001541_pt1 | contig 29066 bp, 23 predicted proteins | sample MTBNYHSulfiMetaG_FD_187458 | JGI IMG/M metagenome (GOLD analysis project Ga0209164, IMG submission 187458) | Enrichment culture microbial communities from rom New York Harbor, USA that are MTBE-degrading - MTBE-NYH (New York Harbor Sulfidogenic)... | ecosystem: Environmental > Aquatic > Marine >... | reverse complement strand
ATCAATAGAACCATCGCCAAGGCCAAGGCCATCATCCAAAATCCCTCTGGCCAGATTACCCCGAAAATCACCACCAATCGTCCAGGATAATCAGAAAAAAAATGTCAGATTATTGTGAAAGACGACATCCGGAAGAGATCTTCGCGAGACTGCTATCGAAGGAGTCGAGCGAGACCCAGGGTGTGCCCAATCTAGTCCAGAGGATCGAAGCCGAATCCTTGCGTGAACACTTGATGCCCACCGGATTGAACGCGAAAGAGCGAGAGGCCTACCTGCATCTAACAAGGGTGTTTCTGCCTGGATCAAAACAACCCCTGGCAGATTACCGGCAGTATGTCGAGTTCGTGGCTGACAACATTCATACCATTGCGCTTCTGAACAGAGAGGAGCGTTCCTTCTACGAGGTGGGGTCGGAAGGATATGGCTCCATCACAGGCCGGCTCACAAGGGCGATGAAGGGGCCTCATGACTTGTCGAAATACAACGCCATCATGCGCGCGGAGCTGGCAGAAACACTCCATGATGAGCAGCAGAAGGCAGCCTTCCTGCATCTGACCAACCCGGAAAAGTGGCGCGGGTTGTTCCAGGACAGCCGGGACTACAATGCGTATCTGTTTGTGATTCATGGCATCATCGGAAGGTTCGTGGATGAACGTCAAGACAATACGGAGTATGACTGGAACGATCTAAAAAGGATCTGGCAGATCGTCACAGGCAATGAGCTGCCCTCTGACGCCACCTACTCCGATTTCGTATCGGAGCTGATTCAGATAGCGGAAGCAGCACAGAGGAGTCAGGCGAGCCCTGAGATTGCCGAGAGCAGGCAACGGCCGGGTAGACCTCCCGTTGTGCCGAAAAGGGTCGTTCTGAGGATCATAAGTGACGTAAACGATCTGCAGGCATGGGGCTCCAGAGACGGAACCGAGCAGAACCAGGCACTCTCGAAAACCGAACAGGAACAGCTTTGCGATGCAGTGTACCCCTGGCTTTCCAGCCAGGACCCCGAGTTCATTCACGGGTTCATCCGCGGTCTTCTGGAACTCCATAATGCCCGGATAAGTGACCCGCAGCAGGCGGGGGAGGCCTTCAAGTCATTGATCGAGGAATTGAATGAATCTGACTTCCTGGAAGAAGTGCCAAAATTCTTTAGAACCCTGGAGGAGGAAACCGACTCGCTCTGTGGCGAACTGCCTGAAGAACTGCATGGGAAAAATCGTGAGGGATTGCTGCGCGAATACCAGGGGCGGCTCTGCGTCACCCTGCTGCCGCACATTGCCGGGAACGATGGGGAATTCTTCAGAGATTTCCTCAAGCAAACGAAGAAACCGTGGGTCGATGCGATGAGAGAGGATGGAGTGCAGCCCAACTCGGCCTGGGCATTTGCAGGGATGCTTGATGAACTGGAGGCGTTCAACGGCCTGCGGCTGGATGGGGACGGCCAATCCGAGCTGTTTCCCAGGAAAAAGAGCAACGAATCAGCAGCCGATGCGATTCGGGCGCTTCGGAAGAGAATCCTTGAAATGAGGGGACAGGAACCTAAAAGCACGGCGCGGACGCCCGATGATGCGGACCGGGAAGCCGCGGCGCTCCAGAGAGTCTTCGGTTTGAAGCGCGTTCCGTGCCAGGAGGGGAGCGATTCATTTTTCAAGGCCGTTGCGCAGCTCATAGGATTGGAAACGCAGCAGGTCGTAAGCGATCTTACTGATTCCCTGATGAAGGGGGGCGAATCTTGGAAGCCGGCTACAGACCATCCGGACGTCGCCAAGATGCTTCTCAGCTTCGGCCTTTCCGACCACAGCTTCCGAACCGACAAATTGTTCAACTTCGCTCAACATATATGCGAACTGAGGAAGGAGGCCCGATACGGAGAAATCCCCTACACCGTGCCGAACTTACAGGAAATCTTCGAACCTGGGAGGCTTAGCATGGTTCCACTCATGGCCCAGCTCTACCGGCGCCCAATCGGAGTGATCCAGATAAGAGAAGTTGACGGGCACCGCTATGGGCAGTGGGCCGTATGCAACTTAGACTGGAAAACTGGGAAGCCTCTGAGTCAGCAAGACGATAAACCGCTGGTTCTTGTTTTCGACGGGAAGCACTGGGACGCAACTCAACCTATACAGAAGAGGTCGCACCTGAGCAACGATGGCGACGACAAGAATAACAATGACTGAGGATCATCCGGCGCGCAGGACGTTCGTCCTGCGCGATGCACGAAACTCATGGGCATGGACTATTAACGGCGGTCGAAAATTAAACAGGTATGGCCAGTAGAAAAACGGCTAAAAGAAGTGAATGTATTAAACTGGTTGATTATACAGGATCGTCTGGCACCTGCATATAGCTGTATATAAAACAGTTTTTTTCCCTCTTTCAAAAAAATATTCTATAACTTCAACAAAATTTGTTTTTTTGCAGAACAGCTTTTTGAACAACTCTTTTTCGCAGCTAGTAACTTCATCATCCGGAGACGGCAGACAAGCAATTTCAATTGATCCAAATGCCAAACAAAATCAATGAATAGCGAGTAAACCTATACTTATTGTGTATATTTTTTTCCTTCTCCATACCTATTTGCCCGCGTGGTCAATACCAAGAGGCCGTTCATCCACCATACCGATTTGATTTCTCCCACTATCCTTCCGCTGAAGACCATCTAAAGCAAAAGGCTCCTCCGAGGAAGAGCCTAAATTATTGTCTTTATGGCGCGCCCAGCAGGATTCGAACCTGCGACCTACGGATTCGTAGTCCATATCTATCATTTTCCTTGACAATACCTTACTCCCTAATTAAACTAGAAATCAAAGGTATTTATATGTGATCCTTGATCCTTAACATTCCTTGAATATACATCCGTTTCATCGAAAAAAGTGGGACTATAGTGGGACAAAGGTGGGACAGGAGTGGGACAGCTTGACAGGGGGTTGGTCATGGCAAAGTGGGAGAAGACGACTTTTCCAGGGGTCCGGTTCAGAAAGCACCCGACCAGGAAACACGGGGTGAAGTTCGATCAGTATTTCAGCGTCAGATACAAGGTTGACGGAAAACTCGTCGAATGCGGAATCGGGTGGGCGTCCGAAGGTCACACGGCCACCGGTGCATACGAAACTCTGAATGAACTCAAGACCAACGCCAAGGGCGGGTCAGGCCCGAGGACGATCAAGGAGCAACGCCAGGTTGCGGAGGCCGAACGGCAAGCCGAGGAAAAGCGCAAGGCTAGAGCCGAACGCGAGAATTTGACATTCGGGGTGTTCTTCGAGGAATTTTATCTCCGTGCGACCGAGCACAACAAAAAGGAGCGTAGCGTTAATAGCGAAAAATCCTATTTCAAGACCTGGATCGAGCCGGTGCTGGGCACCATGAAACTGCGTGACATAGCTCCTATCCACATTGAGAGGATCAAGAAGAATCTCCTCGACGCTGGCCGGACCCCCCGCACGTTCGAATATATCCGGGCGATAATCCGCCAAGCATGGAATCTAGCTAAACGGGACGGGTACGTTGACGGAGATGCGCCGACACGGCATGTCAAGGTTCCCCATCGCGACAACCGGCGCTTGAGGTTCCTGACCCGGATCGAGGCTCAAATGCTCATCGAGGGCCTTGAGGAAAAGAGTTGCCAGGTCGCGCGAGTCGCCGCCCTGAGCTTGAACGCTGGGCTACGCTTTGGTGAGATCGCAGCCCTTCGATGGGGGGATGTTGACCTGGAAAATGGTATCCTGACGCTAAGAAATACCAAGAACAGCCGGACAAGACCGGCTTTCCTGAATGACAAAATGCGTGGAATGTTTCGAAAGATGGACCCCGGCAAGGTTGACGAACTTGTCTTTCCGAATAGGAACGGGGAGAAAATGGTTCAGGTTTCGAAGGTCTTTGACCGTACGGTTGAAGAACTCGGCCTTAACGATAAGGCGATGGACCCCACCCAAAAGTTGGTATTTCACTCTATGAGACACAGTTTCGCGTCTTGGTTGGTCCTTGACGGGGTTTCATTGCCCGTGGTCAAGGAACTATTAGGTCATCGGTCTATTGCTATGACGGAGCGATACGCACACCTGACGAATGGCGCTTTGCAGAGTGCAGTTAGTAGGCTTGACGGGCCTAAGACGGAGAAGTTAGTGACGATCAATAGGAAGGCGAAGATAGCGCAGTAATAGACGTCCCGGCCTAGGTTGGCCACCGAAAAGCCGTTTCCCTGACGGTCTGGCCGGCACATAGCGATTCAGGGGTGTTTTGGGGAGGCACGCTCAAATGGATAACAAGCGATATTACGATGATCTTGACATTGACATTTTGTCCACTCAAATGGAAGCGTGGATACGTCAAGAGGGCCTCGATTCCACTATCGGCAAGGTGATTCTTTTGCGGAATTTCTTTATAGAAACAGGCCTCAGCAATGACAATGCACGTTATGTTTTGGTGGCTGAAATATCAGATGAAATCCCAAAAGACAGAATTCTAGAGATTTTGAGTGGTTTCCACGAAGGGGCTGGGCACATCTTGCCGTGGTTGATTCCTGCCTACACAACCCCGCCCGGTCAGAAGATCCATGACGATTGGCTGTGGTATAGTTTGGTTTCACCTTTAACCCCTGATACTTGGAGCGCTTTCGGAGAGGGACATACTGAGATTACATTACATGGTGATGCAGCCACAGCGACAACAAAGACCATTGCAAGAGATGACGACAATCCCCTTGTAACCTATGATGATGAGAAGGTGAAAGATGTTTCAGTCAAGATGCTTGACGAGCAGTTTGAGATAAAGTTTAAATCAAACCGACCTGTTTACGCTCAGATAAGCGATTACTTTAGTTCAAATAGCCACAAAACGCGCGCACTTGCCATGCGACTGCTCGAACAAGGGTTCACCAGAGTAGAAGACGACGCCACGCGAAAGCAGATCGCCCGCATCAACGAGAAATTCAGAACAATGCTGATCAAGAAATTGAGGTGGAATCTTTCAAAACATTTCCAGTGCGTCAAAAGAGATGATAAGTCAAATTTTTATCACATATCATTCAAGTCCGACGCTAGCTTACTGAGTGACTTGCCCCAGAGTGAATTGCCCCAGAGCAAGGAAGAGTTTAGGCACGAATTGAGCGCCGTACTTAAACGACGCGACGAAGATAGGCTCTCAATCCTTGCAAATTACGGGCTTGAAAGAAAGTACATCGATAAAGCTCAGGTCGATGCGTTATACAGAGCTATGTCCGATGCAACCGAAATCTACAAGGACACAAGTGATTACTCTGTAGACTATAGCGAACTAATGACCAAGGACAGCGTTTAAGCGACTGTCTTTGACGGGCGAGTAGAAGATTCCGGGCATCCCTTTGGGGTGCTTTTTTTACGGCTTTCGACCCCCTTGAAGCACCCTGCCCCTGCCTGTCCGCTCACTTGTCCGGACAACTGAACCGACATGTCCGGACAAGTAACTCTCTCCACATCACCGCATTTTCCCTTGGAAGTTTAAGGCCTTACCATTTTGCTCTAGAACCCGTCACCTGCTTGTCCGGACACCTGGACCCTATAGGGTAAGAGCGCGATGCATGTCGCGCAGAATCCGAGAGTGGAGGTTCCAAAATGGCAGACGTATTCGATCAGATGGGAGAGATGTGGCAGGCGCCTGGGTTTGTCCGGGCAGAGGCTGGGAAGGTCACGGGAGGATTGATTTCGCCCAAGAGCCTCGCGAATTTCGAGAGTGATGGATCCGGGCCGCCATCGTTGAAACTCGGCGGCAAGGTTTTCTACGAAATGAGCACCTTTATCCCTTGGCTGCGCGAGTGGGCATCCAAGAAGCGTGGAGGAAAGAGATGAGCGAAGTCCTAACAACAAACCAATGGAGCGCCACGGTCGATCTCGCTGCGGCCGAAGCCCGGCAGGGACTTGGGCCAAGGCGGAAGGTCCGCAGACGGCCGCCCAAAAAATTGCGGCTGGCGTGGAGGATGATGGAGCAACATAAGTCTGACCGCATCAACGCGGGCACGGGGGACATAGCAAATAATGGAAAACTGGAACGTAGCTGGTGAAAAAGCAAACCCCGCGCTGATGGCAGTCAGCACGGGGCGCAAACAACATAACTCACTCCTAAGCGGTGAGCATGGAGCGCTTTCGCAAGGATGTCAAGCCGAAAAACGAACCACCATCATCACAGAGGCCGCCAGCCTGTATGCAGCATCCGGCTTTTCCGTGATCCCCACCGGGCTCGACAAGCACCCATATCGCGGCTTTTCTTGGGATCGGCACAAGACGGAAAGGCTGCATCCATCGAAAGTCGACCAGGTCTTTCGAGGAGCACCTGGAGTGGCTGTGATCTGCGGGAAGATTTCTGGGAACCTTGAGGTCTTGGACTTCGACTGCGCGGGGGCACTGTTCGATGAGTGGGCCGCCCTCGTGCCCGCCGATCTTCTGGAACGCCTGGCTATCGAGCGGACCCCGTCGGGGGGCGTGCATGTCTGTTATCGTTGCGCGGGCGATGTCTCGGGGAACTCGAAGCTTGCCTTCATGATCAGGGGGGGCAAGCCCGAAATTGCCATTGAGACCAGGGGCGAGGGCGGATATTCATGCACAGACCCGACGCCCGGATATGCCTTTCATCAGAACAACCTTCACATGCTCGTCAGAATTTCGGTCGAAGAGCGGGAATTGCTAATTGAAACCGCCAGGAGCCTGAACCAGCACATCCCCGAGGCACAGGAGGCCAGGAGAGCCCCCGAGAAGGCGCCAGGGGAAGGACTCCAGCCGGGGGATGACTTCAACAACCGGGCCGACGTGCGGGGGCTTCTGCTCGATGCAGGATGGACACCGGCAGGGCATGGGAATGTGAACGGAGCTCCGGCGGAGTACTGGACTAGGCCGGGGAAGAAACGGGGCCGATCTGCGACTCTCATTGAAGGCCGAGTATTCTACGTGTTTTCGACGAATGCATGGCCATTTGAGGGTGAGAAGGCATACACAGCGTTTGCAGTCTACGCCCTCCTGAAGCATTCCGGGGACTTCACTGCAGCGGCGAGGGCTCTGGCGCGCGAAGGTTACGGAACAAGCCCAGCTGTCCCAGTCACCACGGAGGGTAATGAGATCTCCCCCGACGATATAATCAAAGCTGCTTTCGAAGGGCAAAAAGGAGCAAAAAATCTCCTCATCCGGCTCAGACGCGGAAGGCTTGTCTTCGATCATGCGGCCGGGGAGTGGTTCACGTGGGATCAACACTTTTGGGTGCCCGATCCGCACGGCGAGCCCGTTGCCGCCCTCGATGACGTCCAGGCTCTCTTCGAGGCTGCGAGAGCATATTGCAGCGCTGAGATCGTTCTCCTGGCGGAGAAGCTCAAGATCAACACGGATGAGATCGCGCAAAGGCAACTGAAGACTCAGCAGGCTGACATTGAAGCCAGGGAAAAAGCGGTGATGGTGCAAGTCAGGAACCTGAACCTGATCGCCTACCGCAAGGCAGTCGCCGAGTTTGCCACGATCGGTCGTGATGGACTAGGCATATCCGGCGAGGAATGGGACCGGCACCCCTGGCTTCTGCCCTGCCTCAACGGAGTCGTCGACCTCAGGACGGGCAAACTCCGGCCGGGCTCACCCTCAGACTGCTTGAGAACAGTGTCACCCACCCCTTATGACCCCAACGCCCAGTGCCCGCAATGGCAGCGAACCCTCGGGGAAATTTTCGACCAGGACCATAACCTTGTGGACTTCATGCGCCGCATCCTGGGCATGTCCCTGGTTGGTGAAACCATCGAGCATGTCCTCATCGTCCTCTATGGGGCGGGCCGCAACGGGAAAGATACTATCCTCAGCGTGATCGGGAGCATCCTCGGGCCACTGGCTGGTCCAGTGCAGGCTGAACTCCTCCTCGATCAAGGAAAGCTTCGATCATCTTCCGGACCGTCCGCCGACATCGTAGCGCTGCGTGGGCGACGGTTGGCCTGGGCATCCGAGACGAGCGAGGGACGAAGGATGGATGCGGGGCGGGTCAAATGGCTGACAGGGGGCGGTCATCTCGTCGGTCGTGCCCCGTATGGCCGGCGCGAGATGTCATTTCCACAGTCGCACACTCTTCTTGTGCTCACCAATAGCAAGCCTCACGCGCCAGCAGACGATTATGCACTGTGGAAACGGATACATCTGGTGCCTTTTAGCATCTCCTTCGTCGATGATCCGCAAGCAGCCCATGAACGGAAGGCCGACAAGGGACTCATGGAAAAGCTGAAGACTGAAGCGGCGGGCATTCTAGCCTGGATGGTGCAGGGCTGTCTCGAATGGCAGCGAGAAGGCCTAAGCCCGCCAGCCGTCGTCCAAGAAGCAACCCTAGCCTATAAGACCGCCGAAGACCTCATTGAGACTTTCCTTGAGGACGTTTGTATTAAGGATGAAAACGCGGTCGTCTCAGCTCGAAGTTTATACGATACCTATAAAGCTTGGTGTGACGGCAATAGCATCAAACCGATGAGCGGCACAGCCTTCGGCGAGAAGATGGGGAGGCGCTTCGACAGAGTGCTACCACGTATTCATGGGAAGCAGCAGAAAGCATACAAAGGCGTCGGCATCGCTGTGGCACAGTGATAACCCCGATTGGACATAGTGTTACCGGTGTTACCAGTTAGAGCCTTTTTGCAGTAATTTTCTTAGATAGAAAAAAAGAGGTTCTTTATAGGGGAGTTTCTTGCAAAAAGCCCTCAACCAGTAACACCGGTAACACAACCACCATCCCACCAATGATCAAATAAATTTAACCAATTATGACGGAGGAAACAAACATGAGCGGACGAGACCTCTATCACGCACACCAGATCATGATGAGAAATCTCATCGAGCACCAGCAGGACGGAACCGCACCGATCAGTTTCATGCGGGCCGTGATAGCAAACAGGACAGAAGGCGGTCCATTAACCGGAATCTCAACAGGCTGGACGCCGGTCCCCGCCGGGGATTTTGAGGCGGCGCTCCTTCTCCCCGCTCGCCTATCACGAAGGGAAGCCCTGGCATGTGCGCGGGCGATCATCAAGAGGCTGGTGCGCACCCCTGACAACCATTTCCGATGCCCTGACGATTTCGAGCAGGAACTCGTGAGCGACGCCCTCGCCGTGGCGGCCGGGAGTGATACGCCCTGGTTGCAGGCGGATGTCGATATACCTTTTTGAGGAATCCCATGCTTATCGAAATCTCCAAGGAACTCAAGATCGACGGGCCGCCCGATTTCTTCGAGCGGGATCTCATGGCTCGGCTGAGCTTTCAAAACCCGGCATTCCTAGAAGCCACCGAACGCGGTCGATGGACGGGGAACATTCCATGCACCATCGCGAGTTACACGCGGGATGATCTTAGCCGCCTGACGGTGCCGAGAGGCTTCGCCCGGCAGTTGTGCATCATAGCCCGGATGGAGGGTATCCCTTTCACCATCAAGGACCAGCGCCGGACTCTAGAGCCTGTGGATTTCGCCTTCACGGGCCGGTTGTGGGACTTCCAGGCTAACGCTGTTCAATCTGTCTTGGCTCATGACTTCGGCACCCTGGCCGCGCCCACAGGCTCCGGCAAAACCGTCATGGCCCTAGCGATCATTGCCGCCCGCCGGCAGCCGGCGTTGATCCTGGTGCATACCCGCGAATTGGCCGCGCAATGGGTTGACCGTATCGGTGCTTTCCTCGGGATACCAGCAACCGACGTCGGCATGATCGGCTCGGGAAAGAAGCGGATCGGCGAGCGGATAACCGTCGCCCTGGTTCAGTCTCTTTATAGGTGCGCGTCGGACGTGGCACAGCACGTCGGGTTCATCGTGGTCGATGAATGTCACAGGACGCCCAGCCGGACGTTTACGGAAGCCGTCGGGGCGTTTGACAGCCGATACATGCTCGGGTTGAGCGCAACACCCTGGCGGCGAGATAAACTGTCTAGGCTCATATTCTGGCATCTGGGCGACGTCGTGCACGAGGTGGACAGGGCCGCCTTGGTCGAGGCCGGGCATCTCGTGGAAGCGGAAGTCGTACAGAGAGAGACGTCGTTCCGGACTGACCTGGACGCTTCCGAGCAGTACAGCCGGGTTCTGAGTGAGTTGACGATTGATCCGGACCGTAACGCGATGATCGTCGCCGATCTTGCAGAGGCTGCCCGAAAAGGTTCGGGGATCTGTCTGGCATTGACCGACAGGAAAGCGCACGTTGAAACGCTGCATGACATGCTCAGAGACCAGGGCATCGAGGCCGCAGCCCTTCACGGTGGATTGCCAGCAAAGGAACGGGGGCGCGTGGTCGATGCTCTTCATGAAGGAAAGGTCCACGTGCTCCTGGCAACCGGGCAGCTGATCGGGGAAGGCTTCGACCTTCCGGCGCTGTCTGCGCTTTTCCTTGCAACGCCCATCCGGTTCAGCGGCAGGGTGCTGCAATATCTCGGCCGAGTGCTGAGACCGGCGCGGGGCAAAGAACGCGCTACGGTCGTGGATTACATCGACAAAGGTGTGCCGGTACTGCGTGCCAGTGCCGCCGCACGGAAGAAAATTTTTCAACGCATTTCAGCAGGAGAAAACGAATGATTTACTTTGTGGCGACCCTAATCTCGACATTTTTCTGGCTCTGCTTGTTCGTAGCAGCCATATAGAGCCCTAGTTTTAAAAAAGTCCATATCAACCTATGCCCTCATCGAAGATCGTCGATCCTGGTGCATCCTGATCACACGCAGGCAGTCCACAACACAAAAAGGAGCCACTCACATGGGAAAAAACATCACCACCAAAGAAACTCTCAGAAATCGCATTGCAGTTGTACGTGAAGCCCAAAAAGCGCTCGATGATGAATGCAAGCAACTTAAAAATTTGATACGCATCAGAAAGTGAATCCCGACACAGCGGATGTTAATGCCGAGCAAAATCTGACTTGAGAAGCAGCAGTTAACGCTTAATCTGAGACACCCCTCATAGCAAGCAGGGGGGTGTCTATAGAAAACGCTTTTATATTAGGTAAATTAACTGCTTATTATAACTCAAAAAAGGGAGAACATAAATGGCTGGAAAACGGAGATTCAACAATTTGGTAGATGTAAAGCGGTACTTCAGCTCTTTGATCAATAGAGTCGAAGGCGGCGACCTGGATCCGAATATCTCTGGAAAATTGGGCTTCTTGGCAAACTCCCTGGCGAAGGTCATCGAAAACAGCGATCTTGAAAAACGCGTGAAAGATCTTGAGGAGAAATTCGGAGGAAAAAAGCGATGACTTTGAGTAAACGCATCGAGATGCTAGAAGAGCGAGCCAACCATTCCGACCGCTTCAAGATCATTGTGGGCCCATCCGATACGTTGCAGGAGCAAGCGCGTATTTTCAAGGACGAACATCCAGAATTCAAAGGCACACTTATCCTGGTAACCGACATTTTCAAAAATCCCAACTCAGGGAGATAACAAGCCGTTACCGTAGCACCGGCTGACCTATCATCGAAGGAGCCGGATCACCTCCATGGTGGTCCGGCTTTGCATAATAGGTGTTCCCAGCAGATAATCTTTGCTTACTCCTCCCTCTCCCTCTTAAAGATGCGGCGGACTCAAGCGAAAGCGTATTCAGCTCCTGTAGGCTCAACATCCTCGCAAACAGGTTTGCCGCCCCGTGCACAGCTATGCCCTAGTACCCTCCCTGGTGGTTTTTAAACCGCAAATCTCAGAAAAAGTGGTCTCGTGTCTATGGATCACTCCACCCCCATAGGGCCGCCGCATTTGCGTGCCAAAACCTGACCCAAGGCTGCAGGGCTCCCCAATAGGCCGATTCAACCATCCCTCGCATAACCCTGGAGTAGCTACGGTTTCGTTCAGCGCTACACAAGATTTTTTTTCTTGACTTTCGTGTACTGCGTACTACTATGTACACATGCATAAATTTGGCGATTACATACGAGATCGGCGCGAAGCGAAACAACGCGAGGATCGCGCATTTTCAATCCGAAAGGTGGCGAGCAGGGTCGGAGTTGAACCCTCCTACCTTAGCAAGGTCGAGCGTGGGCAAACCCCTCCCCCTTCGGAGGCGAAAATCCGATTGCTAGCTGCTGAACTGGGGGAAGACCCGGATGTTCTTCTCGCGCTAGGGGGAAAAGTCTCTCAGGATCTTCATGACGCTATCCGAAAGCGCCCAGCGCTTTTCGCCCAACTCATAAGAGAACTTAAAGATATGCCAGATCACGCCGTCCTTCGCTTGGTGCGTGAAGTGAGAGATGGCAAATGGTAAATTGTGCGTATCAAGGAGGAAGAAGATGATAGAACTTAATCACAACTCGCTTTTATTCTCTTTTCCCGATGTTCATCCCTATGCGAAATTCTCTATCAGCTTTCAGAGAACGCTCCGAATTCCTGACGACGGAAAGCATTACTCCTTACCCCCAGGGCTTGGGTCTTTCCCTCTTTGTCACGTCGATGATTTTGCGGACAGTACTCCGCCCGAATGGCTCGAACATGGAGGCGTTATGTTCCCCATGTATCAGTCCGAAGCTATGTGGATAAATTTAAAGTCAGTCAATCTTTTCTACCGTTTCCACAAAAATTCTTACCCTTTTATCGTCAAGGTGGCAGCAGGAAAAATTGATGCTATTACGGGCCAGGCCTGGACCGACCGAGTAAGACGAAACCCCCAAGATTACATGGTTATTCCAGAACAGCCCTGGTTGGACGGTTACTGCGTCGAGCAAGGGCTGATACGGCAGTTTGTTGCCATGCCGCTTGGCTCAGGCTATACAGCAGAGGAGCAGATCACAGCAAAGGCAGAACACGGAGGGTTGCAGATCGTTGTCTACCCAATGAAAGCAGAGGCTTATAACGAATTATTTTCAAAATCATCTTCAACTTTATGCCGTGCCCGATTCGCCATCTGTGGTCAATCTATGGCAATAGGTCTTGCGCCTGGGGGATTGATGCAGCAAGAGATATACGAAGATCCTTATGATTTTGACGTTTGGGATCTCGACCACAAGAGTCGCTGTTTCGTTCACATCGCCAATTCCATTGCATGGCGAGCCATTACAGGAAAAATACCTCCTACCCTTCCGCCCACTGCCGAGCAATATAATAGCCTCGGTTTACCTTGGTTCCAATACTACAACGACGATCTAAATGCGCTAACCGGCTCTGAAAACTTGAAAAACCTTCAAAGCGTAGCACAACTCAGTCAACAGAAGAAAAAAGTTGTCCTTCCAGAGAATAAACCCATAGAAGAAAAGCTCGTTCACAAAATCATTCACTCCAAAAAGGGCTTGGTACGAGAGGGTCGCTTTTGACTAGAAAATAGAGAACATATCAATGTCTATTCTCAAGTACAAGCTTTAATAGCCAATATATGATTGGAACACAATCACAATAAAATATAATCTGGTACTTCAATGGATAACAATGCGTTGACAGAATTGATATGGCCAATCGCAATTATGATTTGGCCGATTTGCGTTTTGATCATAGTCATTTTATTTAGAAAAGAAATTCGACAAAAAATCAATTCTGATAAAAATGCATGCATCCATAAAAAAAATCCAAAGTGTGCGGAAATAATTCACATTAATAAAACAAATGATCTAATAACAACGGAACCCACTGAAAACTTTTACACTTTAGTTCAAATTCGTAAAAATATCAATTCAGGACAGCATTTTATTATATTGTATGAATGCAACCATAGTAAAGAAGTAATGATTTTGCCAAATGGTGAGCAAAAAGCCTTGGAAACAAGATTTTTCTATGAAATAGAAGAAATCGAGTTAGACTTTTTACTGAAAAATAATTTAATCACCATTGAACAACACACTTCATACAATAAGTATATGGAAATTTATGACGATGTTACGACTGATTACCCCTCAAGTAAAGAACCGTTGTATATACAAAAATATAGGGCTATGCTTAATGGAGAAAATACGCTACCATCAAGGATGCTTGCCTTTATCAAAATATCCAAATCTTCGACATGGGCCGACGTTAAAAATTTTCTTGCAATGCGATATGGCTATAGAGAAAGCGGTAGTTTATCAGCGTCATTAAAGGTATTACATATCGATGGCTATATCAAAATAAATGGACATGGAGATGGAAAAGTTATTTCTTTAACTTCATATCAATAACTAATTGAATAGAATAATATCTTCAAGCTTCAAAGTTTATCATGCTAATCGATAAAAAGTTCCGAATAAAACGGCGGGCTGATCGATCCACAAAAATTCAGGGCATTTCCTCTGAAGGCATTGAAGCAAGTTACCCTTCAGACACGGTCCTTTCAAAATCTTCTTTGGAGACACTTTTCTCACTTAGTAGCTCATAGTTTGGGAAAACCGGGTTTCCCGGCGACCACAGCTCGATGCTCTCTGGATGCAGGTCGAAATATATTGCATCGGTCGTTACTCTGATAGGAGCAAGCATTCCTGGTTGTTGATAGGCGTAATCCCTCTTCCCGATCTTTTTCACTTCAGTGCCTGGAGGTAGCAGGGAGCTTTTGGTCAAGATTTTCCGCAGGATCTTGAGGTCTAAAAGAGCTTCCGGTCTAGAGCTCTCCACCCAGTCCTTCCCCACCATCTCGTCGATATCAAAGCCATGGGATTCGATCGCCTTCGCCTGCTCTTCAAGGGATGAAAGGAGACTATCCCGAATTTTTCCGCGTTCCTGGGCCGGCGCGAGTGCAGCGTGGGAAATGGCGCCGGGGAGTTTTGCGAGGATCGGTTGCAGCCGACCGATGAATGCCTGGAAAAGATTGATTCGTTCCCGCAGGGCCCTGTATATGTCTGCTTCGACGGTGCCTTCATAGTGCAGATTGATCACCCTGATCCGCTGATATTCCTGGCCGAGTCGGTCAATCCGGCCAATACGCTGCTCGACCTTCATCGGATTCCATGGCATGTCATAGTTGATCAGGGCTCCGCAGAACTGAAAATTCAGCCCTTCTGCCGCAGCATCGGTACAAACCATGATCTGGGCATCCCCGGCCATGAAAAGCTGCTTGCTCCTCTCACGAGAAATCGTCTCCCATTTACCGCTCAGATTCTGTTTTTCGCCTCCCCGGCCGGAAAAGCAGATTACGGAAAGGTTGAGATTCCGGCTCAGTTCATCACGTAGGAAATCCATGGTATCCGTATACTGCGTAAACACCATGACCTGCTTATAGCCGTGCTCAAGGGTTTCCCGGATCACATCGACCAGTACCTTCGCTTTGGTGTCGGTCGGTAGCTTTCGGGCCTTGGCAAGGAGGCTCCCGATATCGACCTGCTCTTCGAGCATGAGCGCTTGGGCCTCGAGATCTGCCACCTCGTCGGCATCCATCATTTCCGGGGCGAGATCGTCCTCGAGAACGTCCTCTTCCAGAATCATACTTTGCCCTCCCCAAGCCACAGGATGCTTCAGTCCCTTCAGACGGCTTTCGAGGGTCTTGATCAGGGCATGAAAGCTGCTTGCAAGCCGGCGTCGGTAGACAGTCATCACAAACCCCACAGCCGTTCGCTTCTCGGGGGAGGCCTGATTGAAGGTGCCGGAAATATAATCCTCGACTTCCTCATAGACGCCCCTTTCCGCAAAGGACATGAGGACGAATCTGTCTTCGACCTCACGGTCTGCGATTCGGATGCCGAGTTTCCCGTCCTTGAAATAGCGCCTCAGGAGTTCCCGGGTGTGCCTGGACATGAGCTTGCGGACGGGAGTGTTGGCCTTCAGGAGTTCCACTGCGGCCTTTCGTTCCGGGGTTTCGAGCTGCTTGATCGGGATCAAACCGGGTTCTCTCAAAGCGCTCAAGATGCTTTTTGCCTTGATTTTACTACCGCCAGGAACGAAACGTTGAGCCTCCTCGATGGGGGTCAGTCCGTAAAGTGATTCAATGCTGCGGAACATAGAAGCCATGAAGGCCATCTCAGGGTGCCCTGGCATTGGATGAGAGGCGTATTCGAAGTAACGCATGAAGGTCTCTTCGGACCAACCATCTGGCATTCCGAGCAGATCAAGGAGATCCCAGACCTCGATGGGACTGACCTGCATGGGTGTCGCTGTCAGGAGAATCAAGCCCTGTGTCTTATGGCGCAGTTCTCTCATGAGCCTGAGGAGCAGATTCGGGCGGTCGTCGGCTCCGCCGATTCCACCACCCTTTCGCCGGGCATGGTGGGCTTCATCAAGTACGATGAGGTCCCAGGGTTCCGCCTTTTCAAGTAGTTCAGATGCACGGTCCCTGCGGCGCATCAGTTGACTCGATGCAAGGACAAAGGGTTCCTGGTGCCATGAATCCGGAGCGACAGGCTTGATGGCATGGTCTCTGAGCGCTGGAGACGGATACCAGGTGAGCTTTTGTCCGTCGTAAATGGGCCAGTTGAGGTTGAACTTCTCCCGGAGTTCGATCTGCCACTGGTTCAGAATCCCTTTAGGAGCCAGAATGAGAATTCGCTTGGCCTTCCCCGCGAGCCAGGATTGCCTCAGGAGCATTCCGGCTTGAATCGTTTTTCCGAGACCCACCTCATCAGCGATCAGAAGCTTCGGCGGCCAGTTCGTGTACATGCGCTCAAAGGCCTTCACTTGGTGGGGCCAGGCGTCGACTGCGCTTGTCGCCTCTCCAACACGTTCCCCCCCGTTTGGCATGGCAGGGGCTTGGTGGATAAAGGTCCAGACAATACTCCGTGGATCGAACTCCGGCGTTGGGGGGATTTTCTTTTCCGGCTGCTCCTTTTGTATTTTCCTCAGAGCCGGGCTTTTCTGAAGCCGCTTGGGCAGCTCATCTTTGGGCGGCATGAAATCAAGAAGCTTTTGGCGCACGGCCGAAGGAACATCGATCACCAGGTTGCCTTTGGATTTATCGGCCCAGAGCAACTTGAAGGTTTTCTCCTCCGCTTCGACATGGCTCGAGGAACCGCCCCAGGTCGTAAAGACGTGGAAGCTATCCCAGTTGTGTTTCCATCCCTGCACCGTCTCGTTGATGCTGCCATTGAAGGCCAGCCTTTCGCCTTGGCGGTCTTCGATAATTCCAGCCTTTTCATGAAAGAGCGCATCAGTCTTGAGCGGTCGCTTCTGCTTGTCGCAGGGTATAGCGACCTTCACTTCAAGGTAGCCGTTTGCCACCATCCAGGCCAAAAGCTCCAGGGCATCATCAAGGTCCTGATCGTCAAAATCATTGAGAGGTGTGCTGAGAAGTTTGGCTGCGATCGTATCCTTAAGGCTTTCACCACGCTCGATCGCCATGATTTCCGGTTCCCCGAGGGTGCAGCCGACAATCAGGCGCATCTTGCCCTTGTTTTCGATGAGTCCTTCAAGCCCCTGAGCTGCGGCTCCGAGGGCACCCGCAGAGAAATACCCCGCCGATCGGTCGTATCGCACCGCGCATCGGAGGGCTGGTACATAGAAGGTTTTCAGGAGATCCCCGTCTTCGGGGGTGTATTTCGTTCTCCAATTCTGATCTGAGAGCCGCATCAAAACGCATCCCCTTGAAATTTGAGCTGTTCGGGGGGATTGATCTGCTCGGTGAAAGCAAGACGCCTCAGGTTTTCCAGCGCCTCGAAATCACTCGCTGCCGAAAGTACAGCCTGCCCTGGTTCAAAACCGGTGAAGGCCCTCGAGGGCGGGAGGACCTCAAGTACAGCTTCCAAGGCTTTCAAGAATATCGGGTCCTTTTCGATTCCCGCCTTGAGAAGCAGTTCGTTTGCCGCTTGAAGCGTTCGCTTCCGGGCGGCATTCGCAGCATGATGAAGAGCGTCGATCATTCCGTGTAAGCCATTGGGGGGACCAAGCACCCCCTTGGCGGCCCTCCTGGAGCTGTCCCAGAGGATCACGTCGCTTGCCTTTTTCTCGGCAAGTCTGCCAATGATGTCGCTATCCATATCCAGCCCTACGACCCTTGCCAACCGAAGCCCTTCATCGTATGGAAACTGTGGAGCCTGAAAGGCATCCCACGCGAGCACGAACCATTCCGTGAGTGGGTCCAGGTCTCCCTGCCGCTCGATGCTGGTCAACTGGGCCAGACGCCAGTTCTTCACTTCCCGCCGGGCTGCATCGAGGGCATCCTCAGGGGTTGTCGCGTATGGGTCGAACTCTTCCTTGATCAATTCCAGTTGCTCCCCGGTTCGTGGAAGAGGAGTGGGTTTTGGCTGTCCCCGCTTTACAGGCCAGTGGCGGGAAAACTCTTCGAGGGCTGGGCCGAAACTCGAGAGATAGAGGTCGACCCCTTTGATGCCGGCTTTCTGGAATTTTTCGATCCGCTCGCGGACAGCGCGTCTTACCCTTGGTTCGAGATCCTCCCAGAAGAGCACCTCCTGATCTTCAGATTTTTGCGGTCTTGGCCTGCAGACGAGAAAAATGGTCGAATTGGCGGCGGATTTATCCTTGATGTGAAGGGATCCTTCGGCCTCCGTATTGATCGGCCAGCTGGCGGTAATCATAAATCCAGCTTCCATCAACCCCTTGGTCAGGGCATCCCAGGCCCCTGTCGCCTTATGCGTGAACATGAGGGTCATGATGCCATCGGGTTTCAGGACCCGGCTGCACTCGGCGAAAATCGATGCCATCCGTTCCCGGTAATCCTGATCGGCAAGCTTTTTGGCGCCCTTTCTGCCTTTGAACTTCGCGGGGTTTGCAACGGCTTCGTTTTCCTTGTCGGTCATGGCTCTCGTGAAAAACTCAGGATAAACGTAGCCCGCTGTGCGCTTAAGCCAGACGTAGAAAAAATCGGAGAGCTCCGCGTACATGACGTTGTCGTAGTAGGGCGGATCCATGACCACGACGTCCACGCTGCCATCTTCCAGGTGGTCGAGCGAGTCGGCCGATTTGCAGGTTACGGTGACGGGGGGAGGGGTGAAAGACTCGTTTTGGATATAGGATGATTGGGTAGGGTAATTGCCGTCATAGGCCTTCGCGGCCTTTTTCATGGCTTTGGCATCGATATCTGGGCGGACAAGGTCTACCAGCTCGGAGATGCATTTGGCGGTCTTATCTATTGCCCAGTCATATCCTATTCCAACGATCAGGGGCACCATTTCACAGTAAGACCAGACAAACGCAAAATCATGGCGGTCAAAAACAGACCGCACCCTGGAAGTCGTTATGTCCCACCTACAAGATCGGGAATTGTAGTTCAAGAGAGTATCTAGGGTAATTGCCAGATACCCGAACGCCGCCCTGGTTACCTCTGACAATGTGGATTTGGCCTGCTCTTCGGCATAGAGTTCCCGGAAGATTTCCACGCTGGTCCCGTGGCAATATAGCTGACGGGGGGAGAAGAGGTCGAGCCAGTAGTTCACCCCATATATCTTGCTACGGTCAGCATACATGTTGGGATATTCTTCCGTCGGCACCATATCCAGCGCTTCCCACTCGGGGAGTTTCTGGGCGAGGGCTTCTTTGCCCGACTCGGAGACATCGTCTTCTGGCCTTGGTGCGCGATATCCCCGCACCCATTTCTCTCGGGGCTTTCCGGTCTTGGTTCTGGTGGTTTTTCGCTCCTTGAAGACCACAGCGTAGAGTTGCTCGCCCAGGCCTTTTCCTTGGGCTTGGGCTTTGATTTCATCTCCATCGACAATCCGCCCGCAATCCTGATAGGGGCAAGTGGCAGATCCTCTAGCCACCGTTCCTTCAGATTGGTCCTTCGCTTTCTGGACGATTTCAAACTTACAGATGCGACCCTTCGAATTCGGGCCATTGCCCAGTTGGGGCAACAGTTTCACGCCCGTCCCGTCCGGCGCTAACCGCCAGTTGGGGGAAAGGGGAATGAGCCCCTCGCAGTATGGGCAGGTAATGGTTCTGGCCCAGAGGTAGCCGTGGATAATCACATTAGGGGGCTCAGGCGGAAAGATGCCTTCAAACCTCTCCTGCGCTTTTTCGATGAAAATTCGGCTGATACGTAGAAATTCGCTTAGAACGTTCGGACCGTGCTGTAGGGGAGCCTCAATGGTTGCTCTCAAAATTAAGGCTGCTACTGGATTGAGATCATTTGCAATGGTGGGTAGGCCCAGTCTCTCGGCTTCAAATGGGATGCTGCCGCCTCCAGCTGTTGGGTCAAGAACCATTGGGGAGTTGAGACCTATTCGTTTACCCTCGTAACAGAGCCATTCTTTGTCCTTGAGTGTCGAAAGATAGGTAAATGCGCGGGAGTAGCCGTAGGGGTTTAAGCCGAGATTTTCCCCCGTCTTTTTAGCCTGCGTGATCCTTTGTTTCGTTTTTATTGGATCTCCATGAATCCCGAGCGTGTGCATGAATTTTTCCCTGTCCGCATCGGCAGGCAGGATCGATGCAAGGATGGCTGCTCTCGATGCCACCAGTGGGCGCCGGGCCCACCAGACGTGCAAATAATAGGTTGGGGGGAGAGCAGTCATGGACCTTCGCTCCCGGACGCTTTCCTCTCCTAGTTCCGCAATCGGCAGCCATTCTTCGATCAGTCTTCTGGCCATGAGCACTCCGGATTATTCGGGTGATCAAAAGGGGTGGATTATCGCCGGCCTGATGGTTTTTCTTCTCTCCTACGCCTTCGGATCGATGAGAAGAAAGCGCAATGCCATCAGAACCCGTCGAGGATATTTACGGTGCATGGCCATCCCCAGCCAATAGGCAGCTTCCTCTTTTCCCATGGCTTCGATGCCCTCCGTGACCCTGTGCATGTTTTCCCTGCTTCGCATCGGGGCGAGGGTCCGAAATATAAGCCCCAGATTGAGCGCAAGGTCCTCATCCACCTCATACCGGAAAAGCTTGTCCTTCTGAAGGCCAGCAATCCGGATATTGGCCTTGGAGAGCCTTCTGAGAATCCGGTGTTCGATCAGGGCGAGGTTTCTCCCCCGCAACCCTGCGATCCTCAGAGGCGTCTTTATCTGGGGTGTTCCCGATGCGGGGAGTTGCCAGACTTCGATTTCGAGATCATCCGGCCCATGGTTTTTTACCCGAAGCTCATACCGGGGCATCGCTTTGCCGCGTCCATCAGCTGGTATCCCAGGGAGTGGGGGAGCCATCAGTTGCCCTCCGCAATGGCTGTCACATAAGCAGCGCCGACTCCGAATTTGGAGAGTTTATCGCTCACCTTCTCTGGTTCGTCGCCTTTCAGTTCTAGCCCCTCGGCAAAGGTGATGGTGAAACTGACAGTCATCACCTTATCCTTTGCAGCCCGAAGCTGAGGATCAAGGAAATCCTTGACCGGCATGGCATCCTTGACCGATCCTTCGAACCGCACCTCGAGCTCGCTGCCATCGGGGGTCTCATAGGACCCATCGAACAGGACCGCCTTTTCGGCTTTCGGAACGGTCCCTACAAGGCCGAGCATCTTGAATCCGTCGACCGAATCATACATCTTACAGATCAGCGTTGTGATTCGGGAGAATTTCCTCGACCGGGCCTCTTCCCAAATCCTGGTCAAGGCCTCTTTTAGCACGCCCTCATGGCTGATTTGATTACCCAGGGGCGGAGGAGTGGTGCCAGTAGGGACTTTTCCTGGTTCAGTCCCTGAGCCAACTCCGGCTTCAGGTTTTTTGTCCTTGATCTCTGGCCGGGGCTCTTCTTTTCGTTTCGGCCATATCTCATGCTCTTTGGCGAACGATGTTGTCAGTACAAAAGACTGTTCATCGATTTTGATATCAGCCCAGGGGTCGCCCTGCCCCCAGAGCAGATCCCCGCTGCGGTAAACAAAGTGCCCGTTTTCGATCCCCTGACGAATGCCCTTCAAAAAGACATCGTTTCCAAGCAGTATTGGAAGAGCAGGATCTCGCCTGAATTCGTTGCGCAAGGCGGCGGTGGAGATCTGGCCCTTCTTGAGGGGTGTGCGATCGCAGATATAGGTTGGCGAATCCGGGCTGTCCTCCGGAAGCCTTAACTTGTTTACGTCTCGGAGGAAGCGGACAATCTGTTTCTGTCCGTCACCAGGATCGGCCGATGCGCTCTGAACCGTAATGACAGTGTGCCCGAGAGAGACGTCAGCTCCCTCCACACGGCTGGTCGAGGGATAAAAGACGTGCCGGTAGGCCTGCTGAATCACGAGCGCCAGTTCTTGCTCCGATCGCTTGTGGAGTTCAAGAAGCCGGTCCCGCTGGTGTTCTGCCAGCTCCCGGATCCTTTCCGGCTGACGGAGATCTTCGAGGGCAAGCCTTCGGCGCATCTTCCTTCTCATCTCGGGCTTTCGATGGGTGTCGACAACCACGAAAACCACGTTATTCCGATTTAATCTTGGTTCTCCGCTTGACCCCTTTTCGCGATATAGCTTCCGGACGAGTTCGGGCAGAATCAGGCGGTCTCCGTCTGCTTCAGCCGCATCATAGTTGATGAGAGCGAGAATCGGTTTCCCTTCGCCGACTTCATCCGGGAGGTCGTTGGGTATACTGGGAAAGGCGACGGTCTCGAACACTTTCCCGCTGAAAACGCTCTTGATCCGGTCGTTCAACTGTGCGCGGACTTCGCCGGGATCGATGTTCTTCTCCTGGCGCTGAATCATTTGGGTCAGATTCGCTTCGGTCAGGAACCTGAGGGGCACATTGGGCCGGTCATCCAGATAGGCTGACGTCTGTACGAAACGCCTTACCGCATCGTCAATAAAACTGATGTCCGTTCCCGGCGAAACGACAGAATATCGGAGATGATCGAGGCTCACTCCCTTCAGGCTTTCATTGAAGGCTAGTGTGTGGAAAAAAATGGTCCGGGCTATATAGGAGCCGTAAGGGGGGAGACCCACATAGTACTGGCTGTCGATCTCTTCGGCCAGGGAAGGTTGATCTCCCTCGACAGCCGCCACATCGGCTTTGATGGCTGGGACGAACTGCCGGAGGTTCAATCGCGTAACAATCTCCTGACGGATAGGTTCGAAGCCAAGATCGGCATGGTGCAGGTGGACCGCAGATGCGTCGCTCGGTTTCTTCTCCCACAGGCGCGAAACGGTTCTTGCCAGAAGCCTCAGCATCCCTCTTACGCGTTGAAAATTGCCGAGTGTGGCAGTTTTTTCCTTGAGCGTCTCGATCAACTCCGGATGAAGGGGGAATCCGTTTCGGAAGGCTTCGAGCTGGCTTTCAACGTTGCCGAACGAGGGCAGATTTTCCTTGTGGAGATCCCAAAGGTGTTTGTAGGCATTTATAACTTCGCCGGCTTTCCTGTCATCTATCTCGGAGAACAACCGCCGTCGCAGGATCCGGACCGTTTCATCCTCTTCGGTCGGGTCGAGCAGCGTGGCCTTCCGGGCAGATACCTTCTCCGCCTCATCCATCTTTTCAGCGATGAACTGGTTCTCGTCGCTATAGGCATCCGTGGCCAAGCCGCCCTTACCAATCGCAAGGGTGTAGACCAGAGCGGCATTTCTGGTCGATTCCACAGCCTTGAAGAGAGCCGTCAAAAATGCGGTAAGTTGCCCTCCCGCCCGTTCCCAGTCCTTGGCCTTCAGTTTGCGCAGGTAGACCGAGAGTTCATCGATCAGAACCAGGGTCGGTTCCCGCCCGAAAAGCTCTCGAATGGTATCAGCTCCCGGAGCCACCCCTTCGACATCGCTTTTTCGAACGAGATCATATCCTTCTTTCCCGGCCAGGGCATAGGCAATCTCTCCCCAGGGGGTGAAGGCCCTGACACCATTTCCGAGATTGCGTCCGTTGGTAGGATCCGCATTCTCTCCGTCAAATGCAGCGATGCGGACTTTGCCTTTGGGCAGCAGGCCAGGATCGATGAACTCTTCCACGTTCCGGACCCCAGGCATTCCCGTCGCAGCGTGCACCAGCGCAATCAGCGAGTGGGTCTTGCCACCCCCGTAATTTGTGTCCAGCCGGAAAATGGAGGAAACCTGCCCGCTCCTTCCGTTGATCCGCTGACAGATATTCCAGAGGAGGCTCTTCAAGCCCCTGGTAGGGTGGGTATTTGCGAAAAATTTGACCGGATCGAGATATTCTGGCGGAGCGTCATTTCGCAGCACCCGGGCGAGGTCAGCCGCAAAGTCGGATTCGGCGATTGAACCCTCGAGGACGTCGGGTCTGGGGATGCAGATCTCGTAAAGGGTGGGTAATGGCATTGATCCCTCCATGATCGCAAGGCGTGGGATAGTCGGCAAAAATGGACGTCGTGTCGCAAGGAAAAGTGCTTAGGGAAAGGATTTGGCGCATCATACTCGGGTTCAGCATATTGGTCAATGCTGACAGACTGTTATGCTTGTGCCCCCTTTTCTTGCACGGGTTAGATAGCCGCCAGTTCATGAGGAACTCACCTTGAGATCCAGTATCCGAATTCCTTTAACGAGCTGATCTGGCACTCTTTTTGTTCGGATTGGAACGGCCGACTTCTTGAGCAGCATTACCAATCTGCTCCTCCCCTGCATTATTTCCTACATCCATGTGATCGGGAAGGGTAGCCAGTTGCTGAATGGCCGGATGGGCATCCAGTGGGCGTAAATTAAGTCTTGTGAATTCTCTTTGTAAGGCCTTAGACACCTTTGGCCATTCTGACCTGCTGGCATATTTTGATGGATGAGAGGTAGCTAACAGCCTAACATCGCGAGCTAGACAAGGTAAATGACCAGTTGCTGCCAGGAAAAGAGTAGCTTTGCTTCGTCCGTTTGGTGTAATCAATCTGGGATTTTCATCTTCTCGTAAGTTGGTACACATCTTATGAGTGAAGTGATCGTAAGCTGTTTTAGAAAGGAAAAGAATTACCTCTGGTGCTACGATCTCGACTAGCGCTTCCAAGAAAGGTCTAGCTTCCCCAAAGGCTTTGGGAATTGATTGGCTCAGTTGATCGGACGATCGGGAACGCCGAAAGATGATGTTTGTTGCTGGGATTTGCCGAAGTGTGTTCGCCGATTTAGTATCCAGCGCGCTAGATAGCAAATCTATAGTTGGCTTAGCGATATGGTATTTTCGGTTCCGTTGGAACTTCACATAGTCATGCTCCCAGTTCTCATAGTATGAATCCGACGCCGCAAGATAAGTCGAATTAGGCACACCACCTGGATTCAGACCCAGGACAAGAATGGGAAACGGATGGATGTGAGAGTAGTAGATTTTGTAAAATTTTCGATTTTTGAAACCAGACGCAGCTCGGTAACGCCTCTCTATCAACTGCATTTGGCTAAGATTGACCATAATTGGTCTCCTCAGTCCATTGTCTACAACTTTTCTTATATCATCTTTTTCCTTTGCCCTTTGAGGCCGCTTTTCCAGCATATGTTCAGTGTGAGATCCTATGGACGATAAGCAGAGACATCAAATGATCGAATTTCGGAGCATCACTGCCCGGCAGAAGACTGCAAATCATCCAGCATATAGCCACTGATAAAAATATCTAATTTACCTATGTAAGGCACCACAACAACAATATCACTTCCGCTACTGAAATTGATACCGGAGTTGAATTGTTTCAAAGTTCCCTTATATCGGACTATATCATTTTCAAGGATGCAAGAATAAACATGGTTGCTCATGACAACATTATAGACAGAAAATTCTGTTAGAATATACTTTTTCCCATCTGGCACAGACATCATAACAATTTCTTGTGTGGTTTCACTGCCATTGAATTCCTTAAACACGCTTATAACATTGCTTTTATACTGAGGCAACGTACTTAAAGGGTTAAGCGGACCTGCGTGGACACTGCCAGAAAGCAAGATCAAGGCGGCAGCAACAAAAATGGTTCTCAAATAGGTTTCCGGTCGCATCGGTGTCCCTCCTGGCTCAGTTTGTGCGATCATGATTTAAATTTTTCTCATATTGGCAGGACATCATCTATAAAACCAGATTTGGACAGCGCTGCTCGCCATGCTGATTCCTAATATATTGAATAGCGACGGACCTACGCTTGGTCCATTTACAAACTGGTCGCCCTGCTCAGGATATATTTCTTTACCTATCGAGATCTTAGGTCATCTAGTGACTCTTTATCGATTATCCGAACAGGCCGGAAGAATTTTAGAATCAGAAGGCTGAAACTGAAAATTGCTGCTATGGCCCACAAGCCCATAGTTTAAGTCAATGACATTGCCCTCCGGAAAAGGTGGACGCCATAAATTTACCGCATATCATGCGGAACAGTTACATATGAAGTCGCCACAGAATTATTTCCAAACTCATCAACCACTTTAAAGGTTATCGTATAAATTCTGCTATCTCCAATTTTTGACTTTATAGCCCTTAAATAAAGATTACCATTCTCATCTATTTTATAGTCGTTATAAGAGTAACAATCGTTTTGCGAATACTCATACTGTGGATCGTATGTGCAAGTTATATTACCGTCAGTAATAGCAATTGAAAGTACCTGAAAATTAAACTTAGAATTACAATAACTGTTATACATGATGATTGGAAATATTTGCACCATTTTTCTATTTGGCGGCCACAGGATGTCAGGGCTAAAAGATAATGACATTGATGGAGAATATCTTCCAGTATGCTCAACGTCATGATGGAAAGTGGGCCATGCAGATTCCGCTGGACCGGTTGAGTTGCTGTATAGGGCATACAAACAGTCATTTGTGTGGGAACCAACATAAATCACACCTTCGTCTCCTATCGTGGCAGACGTCATATAAACCTGGCCACTTGGAAAAGACCACAACTGATTCCCCTCAGGATCCAAAGCATAGAAAACACCCGCTTTGGAACCAATATAGACTACGCCGTCTGACCCAATGGCAGCAGAAGCAACCTGCCCACCCAGGTCGAAAGACCACTCCAAGGTACCCTCTGGGTTTATGGCGTAGAGTTTTCCAACATAATAGGAGCCTACAAATATGGTCCCGTCAGGCCCTATGGTCGGGCATGAATGGCCACCATCTCCAACCTGGATCCTCCATTTTTGGGAACCATCAGGATTTATTGCATACAGATAGCCATCAAACGATTCGACGTAAATGGTCCCGTCGAGGGCAATCGCAGGTGACGAAGAAACGTCCCCAGCAGTCGAGAACGTCCATAGCTGAGCCCCATCATCGGGATCTAACGCATACAAATTGTCGTCTTCGGACCCTACGTAGATTGTCCCGTCACAGCCTATAGCCGGCGAAGAGACCACCCAGTTCTGTGTTTGGAAAGACCACTTTTCTGTCCCGTCTGGGTTTATAGCATATACATAACCGTCGTGAGAGCCCACATAGATAGTCCCATCAATGGCTATAGCGGGAGAGGAAACGACCCAGTCTCCAGTTGTAAATGACCATTTGAGTGTTCCATCTGGGTTTATTGCGTAGAGCTTATGATCTTCGGACCCAGCATAAATGGTCCCATCGGAGCCTATGGCAGGTGAGGACCTGGCATATCCATTGGTCGTGAAAGACCACTTTTCCGTCCCATCTGGATTTATCGCATATATCTTTTTGTCGTGGGAACCAATATAAATAGTTCCACTTGAACCAATCGCTGGCGATGTTGCCACAGCGCCTCCAGTTGGAAAAACCCATTTCGTAGTGCCTACTTCTGCCCATAAGACATTAGTGCCAAACATGCACAGGCAGAAAAGAAGCAAACCCATTTCAGTTAGAAATACCCTCTTCATTGTCCTACTCCTTTCGATTAGGTTTATAGAGCTGAGCCAACCCTAGCTAGTGGGCTTTTATTGGGCTATTTGAACAACTTATGCTTCCTGGAGATGATTCCTTTGACAAAATATGCATTAATTAACATCCATCTTGGAGACCGACAACTCCTGTGCATTTGGAGAAAATTTGGGACCCGCATATCCTATTGAGATGGGCTCTTCTTATCGTTGATATTCACTCCTTTCCTATAGCCAACCAGCTTCATATGCAATATAAAAAGACGGATCTACTACGCCGATCATTTCAAATCAAGCCAGTGCCCTGTTGTCGAGCCGGAGACTTACATAAAAAGATGGTCGCCCGTCAAGCGCTAGCAATTTAGTTTACATAAGAAGACACAGGTTCCAGACAAACCAGCAGGAAGATCAGGCACAATACCTTTAGTGTCATTTTTTTCTGACTACCGCAGAAAATCACAATGCACTTCGCTTCGTCATGGCCGATATGGACAAGCACAGACGAACAAATATATCAAGGTTCCTGCCAAACCGAAATCGAGTTAGGCTACTTAATCGGGCACTGCTAACCGGGGTTTCACGAGGGAGATAATTAATACTTTTTTTATTTATTGGTGGATGGAAAACAAAACAACCCCGAATAAGCCAAGTAATTAATATACATGCTAAAAATTGCCAATGCTATTGAATACCAGAGCATTGGCATAAACCTTTTCATGAATAAGGATACAGAAAAATATACAAGCGCAACCAAAGATAAGGGTGCAAGAAATCCTATGATACTGGTCCCCATGCTAAAAAAACCAATCCAAACATATTCCTGCCATGAAAAATCCGATATCCCATCTAGCCAAGGGCGATGCAAACGTGATCCATAATAGATATATGAACCAATAGCAATATTTACTAAAAATGATACTGCAATGACAAGAAAACCTATCAATCTATCTAACAATAGTTTTCTTGGGATTTCTTTCACATTACACCTATACCTGAATCCGTGAGAGTCCAGTAAACAGTCGCCCGGTTTCAGGCTCAGAACCGTAATATCGGCCTGCCCACCGGTAGATGTGAGCCTTCTGAAGCCTCTACACTCACTATTTGAGTCGTTCTTTGATGCTCTTTGCTAAACACCTGAATCCGTGAGACTCCAGTAAACAGTCGCCCGGTTTCAGGCTCAGAAGCGTAATATCGGTCTGTCCACCGGTAGATGTGAGTGTTCTGACGCTTCTACACTCACTATTTGAGTCGTTCTTTGATGCTCTTTGATGAACAGTTATTTTTTATGGCTTTTTTTAGGCATGATTCACCCTGAGATAATCTATCTTGGTTGATGAAACTTCCTGGTTTGCGGATCTAGCCGCATGCCAGGCGGTTGTACACAGCCCCGAAGGCTTCAAAAGCCGGACAATGTCGGCTGAAGACGATTTTTAAACGCCGGCCGGTTGTGACCAACCGCGCAGCCAGATACATCAGTTCCTGGATGACCGTTTTGATGCGGCGCCTTTTGGCCGGATGGCGTAAGGGCGACCGGTCTCCGACGAGGCCCAACTGCCCGATGAAACGCAGGATGTTGTAGGCCAGACCGGCCAAGGTCAAGATCAGGGCATTGGTGGCGAACTTGCCCGATGGCAGGCGTTCCATGTCCATGTCGGATT
>Ga0209164_1001540_pt1 | contig 29075 bp, 26 predicted proteins | sample MTBNYHSulfiMetaG_FD_187458 | JGI IMG/M metagenome (GOLD analysis project Ga0209164, IMG submission 187458) | Enrichment culture microbial communities from rom New York Harbor, USA that are MTBE-degrading - MTBE-NYH (New York Harbor Sulfidogenic)... | ecosystem: Environmental > Aquatic > Marine >... | reverse complement strand
GCGCGATGGGCCTGTTCCACCACGTTGGCCAGGTGGAAGTGGAGGGTGAAGGCCCGCACCAGGGCGATGGTCGTGTCGAGGTCGAGCCCGGCGAGAAGGGCATCCAGGGTTTCCGGCCCGCCCGGGCCGGGGGACTCCGCGGCGGCGATCGCCGCCAGCCGCTGCACCTCGTCTAGCAGCGCCGGCAGATGCGGGCCCACCTGGCGCCCCAGGGTCTCGGCCAGCAGGCGCTGCACCAGCGCCAGATCGGCCTGCATGGCCGCGGTGTCGGCGGCCATCTGCTCGGGAGCGGGGCCGGGGAGCGGGGTCACGGCGGGGAGAGTAGAGGGAGGCGGGGAAGGGGGCGGTCTTGACCCAGCGGCACTCCGCTTGCATACTGCAAGCATGCCCCATGTGTTGATTCGGGATCTGCCCGAAGACGTCCACCGTGAACTGGTGCGGCGCGCCCGCCGCCAGGGCCGGTCGCTGCAGCAGTATCTGACGGCCCTCTTGACTCGTGAGACGACCACCCGCACACTCGACGATGTGCTCGATCGCGTTGACCGGCTCCAGGGAGGCCATCTCAGCCTCGCCGAAGCCGTCGAGGCTCTCCGTCAGGTACGCGAGGAACGGTGATCGTCCCCGACGCTTCGATCCTCGCTGCGGCGACGGTAGACAGCGGAGAGGCAGGTCGGTTCGCCCGCGACCTGCTGCGCCGACATGGCGAGGCGGCGTGGCCCGACTTCGCGGACGTGGAGACGGTCGCCGTCCTGCGGAAGCGATGGGCGGCGAGGGTTCTCGACGAGATGGACTTCCTGGTGGCCATCGACGCCCTGGCAGCTCTCCCCTTTCCCCGATACCCGGCCCGGCCCTTCCTTGCGCGGGCCTACGAGCTGCGGGCCAACCTCACCCCCTACGACGCCGTCTACGTGGCGCTGGCCGAAGCGCTGGATGCCGAACTGGTCACCGCCGACCGCCGCTTGGCCCAGGCGCCCGGAATCCGCTGCCGGGTGCGGGTGGTGCCGGACTGAGGCGGGCGCTCCGCCCTAGCCGCTCCAGCCCTCAACCAGCTGCAGGCTGCGAAAGCCCGGCGGCTCCTCCCACTTGACGAAGAAGCCGTCGGGGGCCAGCCACCACTCGGTGTCGATGAGGCCGCCGATCAGTTCGCCGCCGGCCACCATCTCCAGGTGCAGGGCATCGAAGGCCCCCGCCGGGACCTCGATCGACTCCACCAGCGCCGCCAGAGACATCTCGAGGGTGAGTCCCATCGTGGCGGCGAAGGCGCCGTAGTCGCCGACGATGTCGGTCTCCAGGTAGATGGTCTCGCCCGGCAGCCGCAGGAAGTCGAACAGCACCGGCTCGACCGGGTACTCCACCTGGACGAAGCCGGTACCGGCTTGGGTGCTCTCCGCCCCCGCCCAGCGCATCATCCAGGGCTCGGGGATGTCGAAGTACATGGCAGCGCCGTCCTGTCCCACCTCCACAGCGCCGAACTGGAGGCGCATCCAGGTGCTCCCCTGCCACTCCGCCGCGTAGTCGAAGCGGGCGGGCAGTTGTACCGTGCGCCCGTCGAAGGTGACCGCCTCGTAGACCGCGGTGGCGCCGTCTGCGGGGACGAAGGCCTGCCAGGACACTCCCCAGACCGGGTGAGTATCGGCCGGCAGGGTGGTTTCGGTAGTGGGGGGCGTGGTGGCGGTCGTCTCGACCGACGTGGTGGATGCCGCGGCGGTGGTCGTGGTGAGCGGCGCGCCGGTCGTGGTGAGCGGCGCGCCGGTCGTGGTGCTGCTCGGGACGGAAGCCGACGTCGTGGTGGCCGCGTCGTCTCCTCCACAGCCGGCGCATGCCAACACGAACAGACAGGCCAGCATCAGCCGCGATCTCATCGCATCCTCCCCGGACGGGTTTCCTCGGCCCTCAACCTACTCTGCCGTGGAGTGGGCGCGCCGCTGCCGGAGCGATCTCCCGCTGCCTCAGATATCGGCGTCGAAGGTGTCGCAGGCGTTGGGGTCGCCGGTGTCGTAGCCGGTACGGAACCAGGTCTGGCGCTGCACCGACGACCCGTGGGTCCAGTTCTCCGGGGTCACCCGACCCTGCAGATGCTCCTGGATGCGGTCGTCGCCCACCGCGGCGGCCGCGTCGAGCGCCTGGTTGACCTGCTCCTGGGTGATCGGCTCCAGGTAGCCGGTGGCCACGGCGTGGTAGGCCCACACCCCGGCGAAGCAGTCGGCCTGCAGTTCGGTGCGCACCGCCTCACCCTCGGCCCCCGCCCCTTGCCCGGCGCTCTGCAAGATGCCGACGATGTTCTGCACGTGGTGTCCGTACTCGTGGGCTATCACGTAGGCCTCGGCAAAAGGGCCGCCCTGGGCGCCGAATCGGTTCTGCAGCTCATCGAAGAAGCCGAGGTCGATGTAGATGCTCTGGTCGTTGGGGCAGTAGAAGGGACCTACGGCGCTGGTGGCGTACCCGCAACCGGTGCTCACCCCTTCGGTGTAGAAGGTGGTCGGCGCCATTCGGTAGCCCTGGACCGCCTGGCCCCAGTACGCCTGCACGCTGTTGACGTAGCCGACGATGCGGCAATCGTCGCGGGCGTTGGCGTCGGCACCGGTCCGGCACTCTTCCGACAGGTCGTTCGTGGCCTGCTCCCCCACCGTCTCGCCGTTGAGCCCCGCCATCAACTGCGAGGGGTCGCCCCCCGCGAACAGGGTGATGAGGACGGCGATGACGGCCAGCAGGCCGCCCCCGGCGGCCACCCCGGTGCGGGTGCTCATCCCGCGGCGATCGCGTACCTGGCTGGTATCGAGGCGGGCGTCTCGGCGAAAGGTCATGATCCACCCTCTGCTGATACGGCGACGTGGCGCCGCCGGCAGGCACTGTATCGCCCCTGCACCCGAAGCCTCACCCAGCGGACGGTTGAACCCCGCGACCCGGCGTTGCGGCGACGACGCCGGCTCCCGGCCATACTGCCCCCGTGACCCGTCTCACGTTCGCCACCCTCGCCGTTCCCGGGCTACCCGCCCGCCAGACGGCTCTGCTGGCCGCCGGCATCCGCGCCTTCGGCGGCGCGCTGGCCGAGGCCCCCATCCGGGTGTTCGTCCCCGAAGGTCTCGTCCGGGTAGAAGGAGAGATCGGTCCCGACCTGGCCCGGCTGGGGGTCGATCTCCTGCCTCTGACCATCGAGAGCCCGGCGGGCGAGGTGCCGTTCGGGCGCAAGGCGGCGGCAGCAGCGGCGGTCGAGAGCGCGTCGGCCGACACCCCACTCCTCGCCTGGTTGGACCGCGACACCCTGGTGCTGCGCGAGCCCTCGGCTTTCCTACTCGCGGCGGGCGTGGCCCTGGGGTACCGCCCGGTGCACCATCGGCTCATCGGCACCGAATGGGGCCGGTCGCCGGACGGTTTCTGGAGCCGCATCTGGCAGGTGTGCGGAGTCCCCGAGGACCGGCAGTTCCCCATGACCACCAGTGTCGGCGAGCGCATCCGGCCCTACCTGAACGCCGGTCTGCTGGTAGTGCGCCCCGAGCGCGGGCTCCTGGCCGCCTGGGATCGGGGGCTGCGGGCCGCCCGGCAGGATCAGGAGCTGGGCGCCTGGTGCGAACACAGTGAGCGCCACTTGCTGTTTCTCCATCAGGCGGTGCTCACCGCGGTCGCCCTCGCCACCCTCGATCCCGCGGAGATGGCCGACCTAGGCCCGGGCTACAACTACCCCCTCCACCTCCACGGCGAGGTGCCCGCGTCGCTGCGCCCCGGCCTCATCGATGACCTCGCCACCGCGCGCTTCGAGGAGGTTCTGTTCGATCCGCAGCAGCGGGAGGGGCTCCCGATGAGCCCCTCCCTGCGGCGCTGGCTCGCGTCCCAACTCGAGCCGGGCCGTTCCTAGTGAGACGTATCAGCCCGTTCCTACCAGATCCACCTCGGTGACGGCGTAGGTCGCCATGCTGGGCTCGGTGCTGCCCCAGCCGCCCAGCCCGGCGGGTTCGGCCACCAGCACCCGGATCACCGCCGGGTCGTCAACGGTGGCCACTAGGAGCCGGCCGTCGTAGGCCAGCACCCACTCCCAGTTGGGGGCCCAGATCGCCCGGATGGAGTACTCGGGGCTCACCTGGGCCGACCACAGCGTGCGGGCAGCCCCATCCGCGGAGACCAGCGCCAGTTCCGCCTCATTGCCCCCGGTGCGGGCGATGATCTGCTCACCCGCCGGGGTCACCGTGGCGCCCTGGGCAGAGGGCGCCGCCGGGAGCTGCCCTGCGGGGACCTCCTCGACCGCCCCGGTGCGCACGTCGACGATCTTCTGCCACGCGACCACCAGCGGTTGATCGACCGGCCAGGAGAACATCGTCACTTCTAGCCGCCCGTCGGGCAAGAAGGCGAGCTGGGGGCCGGTATCGGACCCTGCATCGGAAAAGCAGAGCACCTCCTTCGACTCGGCGCCCGAGGCGGCGATCACCCGCACACAGCCGCTCTCGATCTGGGTCTTCGGGTCGCCCACCATGGCGAAGTACGCCACAGTGCCGTGTAGTGCAGGGTCGGGCTGGTCGGCCAGCGAGGGGAACTCGGGAGCGGGCCGGCCGAAGGCGATCAAGTCCCTGATGAAGAAGAAACCCACCACCAATAGCCCCAAGACCAGAGCTCCCACGATGTACGGCCACAGGGGCCGCTCGCCGGAATGGGGTTCATCCGCCATTAGCCGACCTCCCGCTGATAGGGCACCCGCCTCGAGAACCGTGCCCCGGCAGGGTACGGGCCCCCGGGACGAGAGCGCCCTCCGGATTGTCCCCGATGGCGGCCCGGATGGCCGGCGACCCGAGCAGCACGCCGGGGTGCCGCGGCCGCTCAGCCCTGCAGCAGTCGATCCAGTTCTCGCACCAGGCCCGCCCATTGGGGCAGGTGGGCACCCAGGGCCTCCGTCATCGCCCGGATGCGTTGCCGTCCCAGATCGGTCAGGGATACGAGCACTCCTCGACGGTCCCCCGCCACACCGCCGTAGTCCCGGCTCACCAGCCCCGTCCTCTCCAGGCGGTCCACCACCTTGGTGACCCCGCCGCTGGACAGCCCGGTGCGCTGTTGCAGGTCTCCCGGCCGCTGCGGGCCTCCAGCAATCGCAACGGCCTGCTGCTGCATCTCGACGGCGCCCGCGTCTGGAACGCCCTCGTGGCGGCAGCAGACGTGGTGCGCTTCGACGCCTCCGACCTCATGTACCCCCCGGTGGGCACCGGCAGCTTTTTCGAAGCCATGATCTCCTACACCACCACCGGCCGGCTGAGCGCCGCCCTGCAACTGGCCCAGTCGGGCTACGAGGAGTAGCCGGCTCGGGCTGTGGCCTCCCCGTCGCGGGCCGTCACTCGAAGCCGAGCCGGGTGTAGGAGCCGGTGTCGCCTGGGGTGAAGCTGGCGTGCAGCACCGGGCGGGCGGACAACTCCATGATGGTCGCCGCGAAGGAGAACATGCTCACCCGGGCGTGGAAACCGGGGCCGGTCTTCAAGCTGCAGATCGGGTTCTCCGGCGGATCCTGAGAGGCCAAGATCCGCCTCAGGATGTCGAGGCGCGGGAAAGAAACGGCCTGCTGCAGTTGGCGGGCGACCGAGTCGAAGCGGGCCTCGCTGTCGATGAGGTGGGGGCTCTTCTCGGCCCGCGTCGACGACTCGGCAAAGCCCGGTCGGGTGTCCGCGTTGACCAGCGGCAGGTTGGCATGCCAGACCGCCCCCTCGATGGTTTCGGGCCGGTAGGGGACCACCTGGTTCGCTGAGCACTCCAGGTCGCCCACGGCCTGCGGCCCGCCGAACAGGTAGTTCTGCCCGCAGGCGTGGGGGATGCGCCGCAGGAAGGCTTCGGCTGCCCCCGGGTCGGGCTGGGCGAGGACGCCGCGCACCACGCAGGCGACCGGCAGGCCGTCGAGCCGGCTGTTGCAGTCGATGAGGGTGTTGCAGCAGATGGCCACACCGTGGGCGTTCACCCCGTTGAGCCCGATCATCCCGGCATTGGTCAGGACGAGGGCCTCCGGCTCGGCTCCGGAAGGATTCAGCCGCAGGATCACCTGATAGCCGTCGCGGAAGGACTCGAGGTCCATGTTCTGCGCCAGCCAGGCCGGCTCCCCCGGGCGCGGATCGAGGCCGATGCTGGTGCAGTGCCCTTCCGTGATCACCTCTCGCCCCGCCCAGAACTCGTCGAGGTACTGGAAGGCGAGCATGGTCTCGTAGGGCTGCCCCGCCCCGGCGGCGATGCCCCGCACCTCTTCGAGCAGGCCGGGAGTGTGCCGGCTGATGGCATCCGGGAAGCCGGTGCCTGCCAGGAAGCGACCGATGGCCTCGTCGGCATCCATGGCGAAGTCCTCGGCGAGCGCTTCCTTCCAGCGCTCCAGGAATTCGGCAATGGGCCGGCGCAGGCTCTCCCCGTGGACCAGCCCGCGCTCGTAGGGGCCGCCCTCCAGGAGGAGAGGCTCAATCTCCATTCGGTCGGCCGTGCTCGCCACTGCTCTCGCCGGGAGCCTACCTCTGGACGAGTCTCGGGCTAAGGACGAGGATGGGTTGGTGGCGCACGATCCTGCCGCAGAACTAGCCGCCAAGCGAGCCTCGCTGGAAGAGCAACTCGAAGTGCTGCGCCGACCCCCGGAGCCGGGGTCCATCGGCTTCGGCAAGCGCGTGGGCGAGGGCACCAGCCAAGCCGTCGACCGGATCACCGCGGTGTCGGCCGAGGAGAAGCTGCAGGCGATGCTCGCCGACGTGAAGCGGGCTCAGGAGAAGCTTGCCGAGGGGACCTACGGCCGATGCGACGCGTGCGGCGTTGAGATCGCCCCCGAACGCCTGGAAGCCCGCCCCTGGGCCACCCGCTGCGTCGACCACGCCTGAAGGGACCCGGTCGGGTTTCTACACTCGATCAGGCGAGACCCCGCCTCCGTAGCTCAGGGGATAGAGCAGCGGTTTCCTAAACCGTGTGTCGCAGGTTCGAATCCTGCCGGGGGCACCGTCCTGCAGATCGCCTCGCCGCGGCGTATCGTCGCGGTCATGAAGCACCGCACGGCCCTGATCGCACTCGTCGTAGCCGTCATGGCTCTGGCGGCCTGCGGCGACGACAGCATCTTCGGTGACGGCGAGGACACCGCCGCCGATGTCACCGGCACGCTGGACCCGAGCGCCCCCGGCGTTACCGGCACCGTCCCCCTCCCCGGGCCGATCAGCTGGGTGGAATGGACCCCGGCGGAATCCCCCGACGCCGCCACCGAGGCGGAACTGGTGGCCGGGCTGGAGGAAATGGGCGCGGTGCTGATGATCCCCGACTCCCCTTCGCCCACCGGTGAGGAGACCACCGCCCTGGCCGACTCGATGAGTTTCGGCTGGGGCAGCGGGGCAACCTTCGCCGGGAGCACCAGCATCACCCTGAACATCACCGCAGGCGACGAGACCCTGGTTTTGGTCCGCAGCTTCGTGGGGACGGCCGACTGCCACACAGGTTTCGCCACCCAGACCTTCCGCGACGATCCCAGCGCCTGCGCCGGCGAAGACGGCAGCGAGGCAATGGTGCAGTGGCAGGAGGCCGGCCAGTACTTCGAGGCTTCCTTCAGAGGGAGCCTCGGCCTGGAGGACGGCCTCGCCTGGGTGGAAACCTGGAGGCTGCTGCCCTAGCAGGACGCGCCCCGGCGGTGTCGGCCGCCGAGCAGGGCGTCGGTGGCGATGGCCCGCCCCGCCCGGTCCTGGAGGCGGCGGGCATTCCCCAGAGGGTTGGGCCGGCTGCCGCAAGCCGGCGTCGGCGCCGACACCAGGCGATCGTGCGCCTCGACCTGCTCGGTCGACGCCTCCAGCAGCTCGGTGAACACCACCCAGGACACCCCTTCGGTGAAGGGGGCGGTCGTCAGCGATCCCGAGTACCGGTAGGTGGTCTTCACCGGGGGAAGCAGGTCGGCGGGGCACAGCGAGGCCGCCGCTTCCTGGGGCCGATCGGGAGCCAGGGTCGCCGGGTCGAAGCCCCCGATGAGGCCGAAGGCCGGGGCGATTCCGGCGTTGTGCCCCCCGATCCGATAGAGCACCCCCACCACCAGGAAGGCGCCGTCCCCGGATCGCCGGTGCACCAGATGCAGTTCCAGCGGCAGGGGCCTGCCGCCGACCCAGTGCTCCGACGGGGTGTGCCAGTGGAACGAGTGCAGCCGATAGAGGGCATCGCCCCACTCCACCCGAGCGTCCCCCTCTGCAGGGACCACCACTATCTCCGGGACCACCTCCACCCCATCGGGCGTGGGGTCTCCGTCCTTGGCCTCGAAGCGGACGGCAGCGGGCACGGGGGCCGCCGGGTAGTGGAAGTGCGGTGCGGGCCCGGGCTCCAGAGGGACCAGGGCGTCACGGGTGATGTCGATGGGGCTCTGCATGGGCATCAGCCGACGCTAGCCGCTCGTCGGGCTGCGCTCTTCCCGGCCTCTCCCGGCAACGCAGGAGAGGCGCGCCCGCCGAGAGGCAGGTGCAGTGGAAGCAAACGACACACAGATCGGCGTCGCGCTCTCAGCCCCGCCCCATCGCTACCCCTACCAGCGCCACCCCAAGGCCGATCGCCGCCGACTGTTGCGCGATGGCCAAGGCTTGCTTGCGGTCCTCCGCCCGGGCCTCGACCTCCTCCACCGACTCCACCGCGCCCAGGGAGCCGAAGTTGACCACTCCCTTCCACCCGTAGGCGGCGCAGAAACGACGCGCCGCCTGCAGGTATCCGGCCGCCGACACCGCCGCCGGGAAGAAAACGAGCAGGCGGGCCGCACGGGGGGCCCGGGCGAGCCGCAGCAGCACCAGCAGGCCCAGAGCGGCCAACGCCCCCCGCTCCCCCACCCGCCGACGCCGTTCGGTCTCCGCCGGGCCGATGTTGCAGACCCCGGCGACGTATCCCTCGGCCATACGAACCTCCTCGGCGACGAGGCTACCTCGCCGGGGCCGGACCGACCTACTCCCAGGCAGGCTCAGCGGGTGAAGCGGAGCAGGCCGTCGCTCACCGTCCCCACCCAGACGGCGCCTGCGGGCCCCACCGCCACCGAGGTGAAAGTGGCTCCATCGGCATAGGGGTGGTAGAAGAAGGTGTCCCCTTCGAGCGACAGGTAGTGGGCCAGCCAGCCCGAAGGCGATGCCGCCCAGACCGCCCCGTTGTCGGCGACGGCAAGGGCGGCCACCGCCTGATCGCCGCCCGGGCCGGCCATCGGGTAGTTGAACCAGTTCGAGCCGTCGAAGCGGTAGATGCCCCGGCTCTCGGTGGCGATCCACAACGTCCCGTCGGGCGCCACCGCGATGTCGTTCACCGGGTCGCCGGCGTTGCCGCTCAATTCGGCCGGGACGCCTGCGGGCTGAACCCAGGCAGCGCCATCCCAGCGCACCGGCCCGGCGTAGCCGGCAGCCCACAGGTCCCCGTTGGGGGCCGCGGCCAGCACGCGCAGGCCCTCGAGCATCGGATCCGGAGGACGGCCCATCCAGGCCGATCCATCCCACCACACGCTGGCTCCGTCGAAACCCCCGACCACCACCCAGTCGTCGGTGGCGGCGATGGCCCGCAGGTCGAACCCCTCTCCTTCCTTCAGGAGCTGGCCTCCTTGACTGGAGTAGATGCCGTCGTAGGTGAAGGCCACCCATTCCACGCCGTAACGCCCGAAGGCCACTCCGGCTACATCGGCAGACGGAAGCCCCGGCACCTGGGTCCAGGCGTCATGCTCCACCACCCACAAGCCGGTCGCCGGACTGCCGCTCTCCCAGAGACTCACCCACACGCGACCGTCGCTTCCCACCGCTTCCACACCGGTTACGCCGAGGAAGCCGGGATCGGGTACCAGTCGTTCCCACAGCCCGCCGGCGGTCGCCGTGCCTCCACCCGATGCGGGTTGGCCGACCCACAGCACCGCGTCGGGTTCGCCTCCTGCCGAGGCGACGCCACCGATGACCAGACCTACGGCCGGGTGCCAGGCGAGGGAGTTGACCAAGCGCACCGACCGGCCGCCCGCCATAGCCTGCTCCCACACCCGGTCCCAGGTGCTCCCGTCGCGCGATTCCCACACGGCCAACTCGGAGGCGTCAGCCGGTCCGGTGCGGCCGACGGCCACCATGGTGCCGTCGACCACGAGCACCGCGTCCATGACGTCGTGGCCGGGCCCCCCGAGAGCGGCCGCGCCGAGCCCCTGCCGGGCCCAGGCGATCCCGTCGGCCGAAGTCCACACCGCGGCATCGGAAGGCTGCCCCGCCGGCCCGGCCCGGCCCACCACCACCAGGCCCGGGCCGCCGGGGACGATATCCCAAGCCAGTTCCAGGTCCGGCCCGGCCAGGCCCGCAGCCGCGGTGCGGGCGAAGCCGCCCCCGGCAACCGGCGCGCTCCACACGACGGCGTCCTCCCCGGCCGGCCCCGCCGTCATCGTCCCGTCGGCGTCGGCCTGGCCTACACCCACCGCTACCAGGCGATCACCGAAGACGGCGACGGCGAAGGCCGCCTGGTCGCCGGGCTCCGCCAGGGTGGCTTCCGTCCAGGTGAGCCCGTCGGGGCTCTCCCACCAGGCCAGATCCATCTGGCCGGCGCTCAGCGCATAACCCACCGCGGTGAATCCGCCCGCATGAGCCACCAGGTCGTACACACCGCCGGCCTGCGGGGTCAAGGTGACCGGACCCGGCGTCCAGGAGATCCCGTCGGCCGAAGTCCAGGAAACGACGGTGGGGGTGGCGGCGTTGTTGACGCGGCCGAGGGCGAGCAAGGACCCGTCGGGCATCTCGGTCACGGCCAGGAGTTGCGACTGCTGGTATCCGGCCGGGGGCGGAGCGGTGCCCGCCTTCACCCACTGGCCGGCGTCGTCCCTCCCCCAACTGGTGCCCACCACCGTCCCGGACGACGTGTCCTGGCCTACCGCAACCACCAGCCCGTCCCGTCGGGCGACGACGTCAAAGATCTGCTGGCCACCGGCGCCACCCAGCGCGGCGCCGGCCACCGCATCCCAGGTAGCGCCGTCGAAGGTGACCGGCGGGGGCTGAGTGGTGCTGGTGGAGGTGAGGGAAGTCGAGGTGGTGGCCGGGCCCGTGGTGGAAGTCGAGGTAGTCGCCGGGGTGGAGGTAGTCGACGACGCCGATGCGGTGGTGGTCGGCCCGGCCGCGGTGGTACCCGGGCCCCCGTCGCCGGAGGCGAACACCAGCACCAGGGCCACGGCGGCCCCGGCGGCGGCCAGCGTGCCGCCGATCCACCAAGCGAGGGCCTTGCGGCTCGGGGAAGGCCCCACCCCGGTATCCGCCGGCGCCGGCGGCTCAGGCAATCCTCCGAGAGGCGGCGGGGGCGCGGGGAAGCCCGGGGCCGCCGGGCCGGCTCCGCAGACCCGGCAGAAACGGTCGCCCGGCGCCATGGCGTGCCCGTTCAGGCAATTCACGGTTCCTCCTCTCTCCGGCGGCGGGCGAGCGTGATCAGGGCCTCACATGCACGAACCAGTTCACGCTCGGTACCGACACGTTGTAGCCCGACCAGGTGCTCACCTCCACCCGATACTCGGTAACTCCGAGTTCGGAAACCCCGGGCACGGTGCAGCTCAGGGTGGTGGACTCCCCGGCGTTCAACTCGACCAAGAAGGCGTGGCCGTCCTGCCACTCGTCGACCAGTCTCGGCCCGGTGCACCGGATGGCCCACCCGGCCGGCAGCCCGCCCGGGGGATCGTCGGCGTCGAACGCCGGGGTCACCAGGAGCACGAGCGTCTCGCCGGGTTGATGCACCCCGTAGTCGGCCGGGAAGGTATTGGTGATCTTCAGGTCCACGGAGGAGGCCTCCCCCCGTCTCACCCGGCGGATCACCGGCACGGCGTGGCGAGCGAAGTCCGGGCCGGCCTCGCCCGGCGACGTTGCCGGGTCGAACTCGGCGAGGATCCAGTGCGACGCGGGCCAGTCCGGGGCAGGCTGCTCGCTCCGCTCCAGGTGGAGGGTCATCCCCCGGCCTGCGGCCGGGCCGAACCCCGTGGTCCCGGACACCTCGAACTGGTGATCCCCCGAGGAGGAGTGCCCGAGCACCTCCACGAGGCAGGCGTACTCGTAGGAGCCCACCGGCAGGGTGGAGATGGCCCGCTCGCAGTCGGGGGCCTCGGTGGCGGTCACCCGCACGTCGTGGGCCTCCTCGGGGCCGTCGTTGAAGACGAGCACCCGGACCGGCAGGCTGCGGCCGATGTAGCCCACCTCCCCCCAGGCGCCCCGCGCATGGACCGACAGCTCGGTGCGCTGGAGTGGGGCCGTAGTGGGGGCGCTGGTGGAACCCGCGCTCGTAGAGCTGCCCCCCACCGTCACCACGACGTCGACGTAGTCGATGTAGCTCCAGTAGTCGTAGCCCGGAGCCAAGCCCTCTAGGAGCACTCCTACCTCGGTGGCGCCGGGGGGCAGGTCGGCGCTCACCGGACGCCCCTCCTCCCCGAGCACCCGGCCCGAGGGCAGCACCAGGGTGGCCCGCCAGCGGAAGCCGGGCATCAGGGCAGCCACCGAGAAGGTAGCGGTGGGCGGGGCCGCCGTCGGTCCCAGCGGCACCCAGGTGTCGCCCACGCGGGTGATCAACTCGTAGTCGGGGAAGCGGCCGTCGCCGGCTTGCTGCCCCTGGAACTCGGCCCAGCGGTCGGCGATGGCTCGCCAGTTGACTAGGCCGTCGAGACCGAAGAAGCCGATGGCGTCGAACACGATGCCCGGACCTCCGGCGAAGGCTGCCGAGTCGTAGGGGCCCAGGGTGGCGGTGGCGGCGTCCCAGGGGATGGTGCGCAGCTGACCCGGGTAGTTGGGATCGGCCACCTGGAGGCCGGAAGGGTCACCGCGGTAGACGATCATGGCGTGCCCCGCTCCGGTGGCCTGGGTGTCCCAGATGCCGACGAACTGGGGATGGCCGGTGATGGCCATCGCCGCCATGAAGGCGGTGTACTGGAGGTCGTCGACACGGGCCTGCACCAGCGAGGCGTACGACTGCAGCACCGGGTCGAACCAGCCGTCGTTCAGGTCTTGCTGCACGGTGGAGGCCAGGCGGTAGGCCTGGGAGTCGTCTTCCCACAGATCGGGAGTGGCCGCAGCTCCGTTGTTGTCGAACCGGCCGTAGAGGGCGGGGCCGCCGCCTAGGCGCTGTTCGATGTAGTACCACATGGCCGACATCGACTGCCCGGCGCAGTGGCCCCCGGGCACCAGGTACGAGCCCCAGTTGACGAACTGCCAATCGTCCACCCCCGGCCGGAAGCCGGTATCCACCGTGGCCCGCGCCGGCCGGCCGGGGCCCCAATCGGGGAGACGTACCGCCAAGATCGACGAGAAGTGGGCGGCGGCCACGGTGACCACCCCCTCGCCGATCCCGACCAGCGGCATGGCCTCCACCCGGCCACCTGCCTCGTCGTAGAAGAGCCCCATAGCGAAGCCCCCGGAGGGCAGGTCGGCGGGGATCTCCACCAGGATGGGCTGCGCGGCGACGGCGTCCCCATTCTCGATCACGTAGAGGGGTGAGGCCGGCACGATCCAGGCGGGGAAGTTAGACCCGAGCACCTCCCGGCGCCCGACGGTATAGGCGACCTCGCCGTCGTGGGCCCCGGCCGGCACCAGGAGGCGCAAGCCGTCGGCGGCCGTCACCTCGCCGCCGGCGGGGCCGATCACCCCCTGGGCGACGGGCTCGAGGGATCCCAGGTCGAGACGGCCGTCGACGGGAGCCGCCGGCTCCGCCGGGCCCAGTTCATCGAGCGCCCACGGGTAGATGGTGGTCGGAGTGGTGCTGCCGCCGTCGCGGCCCACGAGCAGCCAAGTGGCGCCGGCGGCCCCGCCCACCACCACGATGCTGACGAGAACCATCACCCAGGCGGGGAACCGGCGCGGGGCAACCGATGGGCTGGAGGGAGCGCCGCACGCTGAGCAGAAAGCCGCGCCTCCGGCGAGGGGAACCCCGCAGGAGCCGCAGAACCTCCCGGGCCGAGCCATGGCCTACCCCCGTCTGCGTCCTGCCTCACCCTACGCCCCCGCGCGCTAAGTGTCCATCGACCGCGCCGCGCGCCGTGCCCCCGACCGGTAGCCTGGCGACGGAACGCTATCCGCCGTTCACCGACCAGGGAGCACGTGATGATCCTCCTCAATCCTCGTCACCTCGACCGTCCCTATCCCGACGCACGCTCTGCCGAAGTGATGCGCCGGACGGTGGAGTTCTTCGAGGCCAAAGGCCTGCAGAAGGTGAAGGAGGACGACCGGGCGGCGGTGTGGTACCGCGACTTCCTGGAGTTCGCCCGGCAGGAGCGCCTCTTCGCCACCATGTGCACCCGAGCGGGCTACGGCGCCCCCGACTGCCGATGGGACACCTGGCGCATCTGCGAGTTCGCCGAAATCCTGGGCTTCTACGGCCTGCCCTACTGGTACACCTGGCAGGTCAGCGTGCTGGGGCTGGGGCCCATCTGGATGAGCGACAACGAAGCGGTGAAGCGGGAGACCGGCCGCTTGCTGGAGGAGGGGGGCATCTTCGCCTACGGCCTCTCGGAGAAGGCCCACGGCGCGGACCTGTACTCCACCGAGATGACCATGACCCCGGCGGGCGACGGGACCTGGCGGGCCAACGGCCGCAAGTACTACATCGGCAACGGCAACGAGGCCTCACTGGTCTCCACCTTCGCCAGGATCGCCGACACCGGCGAGTGGTGCTTCTTCGCCACCGACCCCACCCGGCCCGGCTACACCTGCGTACAGAACGTGGTCCACAGCCAGAACTTCGTGGCGGAGTACGAGTTGGCCGACTACGTGGTGCGGCCCGAGGACGTCCTGCTGCGAGGCGACGCTGCCTGGGATGCCGCGCTGAACACGGTGAACATCGGCAAGTTCAACCTGGGCTGGGCTTCCATCGGCATCTGCACCCACGCCTTCTACGAGGCCATCCACCACGCCGCCAACCGGCACCTGTACGGCATGGCGGTCACCGACTTCTCCCACGTGAAGGCGCTCTTCACCGACGCCTACTGCCGTCTGGTGGCCATGAAGCTGGTGGCGCTGCGCACCGCCGACTACATGCGCTCCGCCTCGGCCGACGACCGGCGCTACCTGCTGTACAACCCGGTGGTGAAGATGAAGGTCACCACCCAAGGGGAGGACGTCCTCAACCACATGTGGGACGTCATCGCCGCCAAGGGGTTCGAGAAGGACACCTTCTTCGAGATGGCAGCCCGCGACATCCGGGCCCTGCCCAAGCTCGAAGGCACGGTGCACGTCAACATCGCGCTGATCGTCAAGTTCATGGAGAACTACTTCTTCCACCCGGTCGACCTGCCCCCGGTGCCCCGGCGCGACGACCCGGCCGACGACGCCTTCCTCTTCAACCAGGGCCCGGCCCGCGGCCTGGGCAAGATCCGCTTCCACGACTTCCGGCCCATCTTCGAGCGGTTCGACCTGCCCAACGTGCGCCTCTTCCAGGAGCAGACCCGGGCGCTGGAGCAGATGCTGATGATGGCCACCCCCACCAAGGAGCAGGCGGCCGACATCGACTTCCTGCTGGCCCTGGGGGAGATCTTCACGCTGGTGGTGTACGCCCAGTTGTTCCTCGAGAACGCCGAGATCTACGGGGTGGAGGCCGACCTGGTCGACCAAGTGTTCGACGTCCTGGTGCGGGACTTCTCCCGCTTCGCCGTCATCCTCCAGGGCAAGCCCACCACCACTGCGGCCCAGGCGGAGCACTGCCTGAAGATGATCCGTCGGCCCATCCCCGATCCGGAGCGCTACGGCCGGGTGTGGGCGCAGGTGTTCGGCTTGCGCGACGCCTACGCGATGAATCCGTAATCCTGCCTCTCCCGGCTTGCCGGGAGAGGCGCGGAGGCCGCCGCCAGGCGGCCGGGACGGTGAGGGCAACCCGCAAGGAAAGCCATGTCGCGCCTTTGCCCTCACCCCAGCCCTCTCCCGGCAAGCCGGGAGAGGGAGCAGACCCACAGCCTCGCCCGCGCGCGACTTCTCAGCATCCCTTAACAGATACCGAACCGGGCGGCGGCATCATTAGGGGCGATGGATTCAGGAGGACTCATGAACGATGACCCGACACCTGCGACGCCCGAGGAAACCGCGGCCGGCGAGCCGGAGGCTCCGACAGCAGAGGCGGCCACCACTCCAACGGAGGCAGCTCCGGTAGCGACGCCGCCTGCTCCCACCGCGCCGGCCGCCCCCACCTCCAAGCCGCGCCGCATCTGGCCGGCAGTGGGCATGGTCGCCGCCGTACTGGCGCTGGCCGTAGGTGCCTTCTTCCTCGGCAGGGCGACCTCCGGCGGCGACGGAGAGGCCGTGCCGGTCGCCTCGACAACGACCACTCTCGGCACCACCGGCAGCACCATCGGCGACTCTGACGAGCCCGTCGCCGACGTGGCCGCCGCTCTCTCGCCCTCGGTGGTGCAGTTGGAGACGCGGCGTGGGCTGGGCTCCGGAGTCATCTTCCGCGCCGACGGCTACATCGTGACCGCCGCCCACGTGGTGGCGGGCAGCGACGCCCTCACCGTGCGCCTGGCCGACGGCACCCGCCTCGAAGGCACGGTGGTGGGCGCCGACGACAACAGCGACGTGGCCGTGGTGCGAGTGGACGAGACCGGCCTGCCCGCCGTTCCCACCGCCGGCGAGGACGAGGTGCGGGTGGGCCAGATGGCCATTGCCATCGGGAGCCCGTGGGGCCTCGACCAGACCGTCACCGCCGGAGTCGTGAGCAGCGTGGGGAGGACCATCACCGGGTCCGACGGCATCCCCCGCACCATGATCCAGACCGACGCTCCCATCAACCCTGGTAACTCCGGGGGGGCGCTCGCCGACCGCCACGGCCGGGTGATCGGCATCAACGACGCCATCTACTCCAGCTCCGGCGGCAGCGACGGCGTCGGCTTCGCCATCCCCATCGACACCGCCCTTTCGGTGGCCGAGCGCCTCATCGCCGGCGAGGAGATTCGCCCCGCCTTCCTCGGCGTCGAGGGCACCGATCCCACCCGGGGCCGAGTCGGCGCACTGCTCACCGGGATCGTCCCCAATTCGCCCGCCGACGAGGCCGGCCTGCAGGTGGGCGACCTGGTAACCGGCTATCAGGGGCAGCGCATCGAGAGCTTCGCAGACCTGGGCGCGGCGGTGCGCGCCTCGCTGCCCGACGCCACGGTGACGCTGACCATCACCCGGGGCGGGGAGGAGATCACCGTGGAGGTAACCCTGACCGAACGCCCCGACTGATCCCCCGCCTGCGGCCCCCTCTCCCGCGAAGCGGGAGAGGGCGGGGGTGAGGGCCTCCGCATCACCCGGCTTGCCGGGAGAGGGCGGGGGGTGAGGACCTCCGCCTGCGCTTCCCTCCGGCGCCCGGCGGCGGCATGAGTGCTCCCTCGCCCCTCGGCCGGGCGCCGACGCGTCGTCCCGGGCCTAGTGTGCGGCTCCGTGGCTCGCCGCCCCGTTCTCACCACCGCCCCGGGTACCCGCCCGGCGGCCTTCGGGCCGGCGGAGTGGGGCCTGCTGGTGGCCATCGCCCTCATGTGGGGCTCCTCCTTCCTGTGGATCGCCGAAGGGCTGGAGCACTTCTCTCCCCCGGTGGTGAGCCTGAGCCGGCTGACCCTGGGGGCGGCCGCCCTGGCCCTGTTCCCGAGAACCCGGCGGCCCATCGACCGGGCCGACTGGCCTCGCGTGGCCCTCCTCGCCGTGGTGTGGATGGCGGTCCCCCTGCTGCTCTACCCCATCGCCCAGCAGTGGGTCGATTCCTCCACCGCCGGCGCCATCAACGGCAGCATGCCGCTGTTCTCCGCCGCCCTCGCCGCCCTGCTGCTGCGCCGAATGCCCGGCCCGCCCCAGGTGCTCGGCCTGGCCGTCGGCTTCACCGGGGTACTGCTGGTCACCCTCTCCGAGGCCACCGCGATTGGCGGCAGCGCCCTGGGCATCGCCCTGCTGCTCTTCGCCACCGCGCTCTACGCCGTGGCCTTCAATCTGGTAGTGCCCCTCACCCAGCGCTACGGCAGTCTCCCGGTGCTGCTGCGCGCCCAACTGGTGGCCCTCGCCCTGGTGCTGCCGTTCGGCATCTGGGGCCTGCCCCGCTCGGAGTGGGATTGGGCAGCAGCGGGGGCGATGGCCCTCCTGGGAGTGTTCGGCAGCGGCCTGGCCTTCGTCGCGTCGGCCACGCTGGGGGCGCGGGCGGGCCCGGTGCGCGGCTCCCTGCCCATCTACTTCCTGCCGGTGGTCGCCATGCTGCTGGGGGCCCTGGTGCGCCACGAGGACATACCGACGATGGCAATCGTCGGGGTGGCGCTGGTGATCGCCGGAGCCTGGCTCAGCAGCCGAAGGGAGCACTGAGCGGCGGGGCGCCGCAGTCAAGGTGGCCTGCCGGGCCGCCGATGGTTGCTCCCGTGCGATTGTGGCCGGCCCCCGCGCTCGTTCGAAAACGCCGCGCCCCGCCGCGGGGCATGGCGCCGACCTTGACCCGGATCATCCTGCTGACCGGGTATCCCCTGAGCGCCGCCACCGTGGCCGTGGGCGCTGCCACGGGCGAACCGCAGGTGATCGCGGCGGGTGCCGTCGCCCTCGCCGCTACTGCGGCCGGGACCCTGCAACTGCGCCTCGGGCGGCCCCATCCCTCCCTCCTGATGGCCGTGTGGACCGCCTCGGTGCTGCTGCTGGCCCTCACCCCAGCCTGGCTGATAGCCGAGGCCTCGGGCCTGGGCCTGGCCGCCCTGGGCACCGCGGTGACCCTGCTCCACTCCCCGCGTCGGGCCGCTCTCTACCTGGCCGCTCTAGGTGCCACCGTCGGGACGCTCGTGCTGCTGATACACGGGGTCACCCCGGCCTCGGTGATCGCCGCCGCGATCCTGGGCGCCACCATCTGGGGAAGCACTGCGGCTCATGCCTACACCGCCCGCCGGCTGCGCCAGAGCGAAGCCCGCTTCCGCGGCGCTTTCGAGAACGCCCCCATCGCCATGGCCCTCGCCGAGGACGAAGTCATTCGCCGGGTCAATCCGTCGTTCGAGGCCTTGCTGGGGTACCCGGAAACCGAGGTACGCGGTCGCCCCCTGGCCTTCATCCTTCCAGAGGGCGCCGGCACGCCCTCCCCGGGGCACCTGCACGAAGGGCCCTTCGAACAGCGCTACCGCCGCAGCGATGGAGAGATCATCTGGGGTCAGACCGCGGTCACCACGCTGCGCGACCGCGCCGCCGGCGAAGCTCACCAGGTGATCCAGATCCTCGACGTCACTCGGCGGCGAGCCGACCTGGACGCCATCCGGGCCGCCGAGGAACGACAGCGCTCGCTGATCTCGGCCATGCCCGTGGCCGTGTGGGAAGAGGACTACTCAGCGGTAGCGGAGTGGCTCGAGGACCTACGCCGGGAAGGGGTGCAGGGCCTGCGGGCCTACCTGGCCCGCCATCCCGAGGAGGTGGCGCACGGGGCCCGCCTGATCCGGGTGATCGACGTGAATGAGGCGGCGGTCCGCCTGGTGAACGCCCCCGGCAAGGAGGCGCTCATCGGAGGCATCCTGGAGGAGACCCTAACCAACGAAACCCGGGACTCCTTTGTGGAGCAGTTCGTCGCCATTTGGGAGGGCAGGCCCTCCACGAGCGTCGAGGTGGTCGGCTCCACCGTCGAAGGCCAGCGCATCGTCTGCCAATTGCAGTGGGCGGCCCCCTTGGTGTCGGGGCGCCGCGACCTGAGCCGAGCGGTGGTGACCATCACCGACCTCACAGAGCGCGAGCAAGCCCGGGCCGAGCTGGGACGCCGGGTAGCCCTGGAGAATCTGATCACCAGGCTCTCCACGGAGTTCATCAACCTGGCCCCCGAAGAGTCGGACGAGGGCATCGAGCGGGCACTGGCCGCCATCGGCCGCCACTCGGAGGCGGCACGTTCCTATCTGTTCCGCTTCTCCCCCGATGGGGAGAAGATGAGCAACACCCACGAGTGGTGCGCCCCCCAGGTGACTCCGATGAAGCACCGCATCCAGGACGTCCCCACCTCCGCCTTCCCCTGGATCACCGGGCCCCTGTGTGCCGGGCGGGCGGTGGTCGTACCTCAGACTGCGGACCTCCCCGACGAGGCGGCGGCGGAGAAAGCCGAGTTCACGGCTCAGGGAATCACCTCACTCATCTGCGTGCCGCTGGTACGGGCCGGGGCAGCCCTGGGCTTCGTGGGGCTGGATTCGCTGGCCGCCGGGAGGCAGTGGTCCGAGGCCGACATCCGCCTGCTGGGACTGGTCGGGGAGATGCTGCTCAATGTGCTCGAGCGCCAGGCCGCCGGGGAGCGCCTGGTAGCCCTGATGCAGTCCAAGGATGAACTGCTCGCCGCCGTCTCCCACGAGCTGCGCACCCCGTTGACCGCCGTCCTCGGGCTCGCCGAGGAGCTCCGGTCTGCCAAGGGCCTCCGCCCGCAGGAACGGCGCCAACTACTGAGCCTGATTGTGGAGCAGAGCCGAGAGCTCGCCCACCTCGTCGAGGACCTCCTGGTGGCCTCCCGCATGGAGACCGGTCAGCTGAAGGTGGTGGCGGAGAGGATTTCACTGACCGAGCAGGCCGCTCAGACGCTGCGGGGCCTGCCTCTTCCCGAGGGCCGCACTGTGGAGACTCCGGCCGGCGATGTCGCGGCTTGGGGCGATGCCCTGCGGGTGCGACAGATCCTGCGCAACCTGCTCACCAACGCCTTTCGCTACGGCGGAGACCACATCCGCATTGCCGTCGAGCACCATGGGCCCGCCGTCGCCCTGGTGGTGAGCGACGACGGTCCGGGGGTAGCCCCGCACGAGGAGAGCCGCATCTTCAAGCCCTACGAGCGGGCCCACCCCAGCCCGGGCAAGCCTGGTTCGCTGGGACTGGGCCTCTCGGTCTCCCGGCGGCTGGCCCGGTTGATGGGCGGCGACCTCTACTACCGCCGCGAGCCGGCCGGCGCCTTCGTGCTGATGCTGCCCTCCGGCGAGACCGCGCCGGCGCCGGAGCGGAGCGCCGCGCCCGAGGAAATGCCTCGAGACCCGTTCCCGCCCCGGGCCCTGGTGGCCGACCATCAGCCGGTCGGGACCTGACCCCGCCCGGCGCCCGCAACCGACGTAGAGATCAGCCCGTCCGCAACCCGGTCAGGGCCTCCAGGGCCCGGTCTGCCTCTTCGGCCGTGTTGTAGTGGGCGAAGCCGATGCGCAGCAGCCCGCCCCGCTCGGCCACCCCCAGGTGCTCCATGACCCCGACGGCGTAGTAGTCGCCGCTCCAGGCGTGGATCCCCTGCGCCCCCAGGCGGTGCGCCGCCTCGCCGGGGGGCAGGCCGGCCACCTCGAGAGCGAAGGTCGGGGTGCGCTCGCCGAGGCGGGCCGGGTCGGTAAGGCCGTACAGGCGCAGATGCGGCATAGCGGCCGCTCCGGCCAGGAACCGGCCGGCCAGGCCCTCCTCGTGCCGGCGAATCGCCGCGTAGGCGGCGGCCAGCCGTTCCCGCCGGCTGCTTCCCTCTCCGAGGCCGGCTAGGTAGTCCACTGCCGCGGTTACCCCGGCCAGCGACTCGAACGACTGGGTGCCGGTCTCCCATTTCCCCGGGCCCGAAGCAGGTGCCGGCACCACCTTGTAAGCCTCCAGGGATTCCAGGAGGTCGGCCCGGCCCCACAGCACCCCGGTATGCGGCCCGAAGAACTTGTAGGCGGAGCAGGCCAGGAAGTCCGCCCCCAAAGCGGCAACGTCGATGAGACGGTGCGGGGCGTAGTGCACCCCGTCGACGAAGACCAGCGCCCCGGCGGCGTGGGCCAGGTCGGCAGCCCGGCGCACCGGAGGCACCGTGCCGAGGGCGTTGGAGGCGGCGGTCAGCGCCACCACACGGGTGCGCGGTCCCAGAACGCTCTCCAGGTGAGTGAGGTCCAAGGCGCCGTCGGCGGGGTCGAAATCCACCACGCGCACCACGGCTCCCCGGTCGGCGGCGCCCAGGCGCCAGGGGGTGACGTTGGCATCGTGGTCGAGGCGGGTCACCACCACTTCGTCGCCCGGCCCCCAGGTGCGGGCCAGCGCCCGGCTCACGGCGAAAGTGAGGCTCGTCATGTTCTGGCCGAAGACCACCTCCTCCGGCCTCCCCCCCAAGAAGTCGGCCCCCGCCTCCCGGGCGGCCGCGGTGACCTCATCGGCCTCCCGGCTGGCGGCGAAGGACCCGCCGAGGTTCGAGGTGCCCGCTCGCAGCCGATGGGCCATGGCTTCGATGACCATCTCGGGTACCTGGGTGCCGCCCGGCCCGTCGAGATAGGCCACGGGCCGGCCCCCCTCGTTGCGGGCCAGGGCGGGGAAGCGGGAGCGGATTGCGGAGACGTCGAAAGGGGCCATGACCGGCGATGGTATCCGGGATACGGCGCGTGGTACCGCTCAAGTCGTCCCTCCCGGGACGCCGATCACTGCGCGGTGACTCATCGCCTTACGCCCGCCCTGCTGGCCGCCTGCCTGCTCTCGGCCGCCTGCACCTCTGCGGGCCCCACCGTGGAGCCGGGCCCGACCCCTCCGGCGGCGACGCCGGGGGTCGTGCTCGACCAGGCTCAGGACGTCGCCGACCGCCTGGAGTCGCGGGAGGCCGAGCTCGAGGCGCTGATTCCCTGACCGGCCCGGCCGCACATCCCGGCCTGGGTTAGCCTGAGGGGATGCGGCGCCCCGTAGCCCTCATGCTGTTCGTCCTGACCCTGGCGGCGTGCGGGAATGATCAGAGTGCGGGCACCGCCCCGCCGCGCACCACCGCCCCTGAGACCTCGACCACCACCACCGCCACCACCACCACCGTCGTCACCACCACCACCCGGCCGGTGCGCCCCACCACGACCACGACCACCCTCCCCGATTCGGTGCCCGAGGGGGGCAGCGTCTCGCTGCCGGTGGTCCCCCCGGGAGAGCCCTTCTCCTTCAGCCCATGGGCGCCAGGGTTCCTGCCGGCAATCGGCGAGATCCACCTGGCGGGCGCCTGGGAGGTGGACCCGCTCACCTTCGATCTCGCTCCCGATCTGGTGGTCGAGATCCCCACGGTGGCCAACGGCGGCGTGGCGGTCCGGCCCGACGGCACCATGAGTGTGACCTACCGAATCCTCCCCGAGGCGGTGTGGGAAGACGGGCGGCCGGTGTCGGGCGACGATTTCGCCTTCACCTACCGGGCGATCCTCGATCTCGGCCTCGCCGACCCGGAGGCGGCACTCTATGGCGAGATCCTGCCCGAGTCGGTGGCGGTGGGAGAGAAGACCTTCTCGTTCACCCTGCCCCGGGCCACCATCGATTACGAGCGGCTCTTCGGCGTGGTGCTGCCCCGCCACGCCGTTGAAGGCACCGACTTGCTCACCGGCTGGGCGGCGCGCCCCTGGCCCTCCGCCGGCCCATTCCTGTTCGCCGGCTGGGCCGAGACCGGCGCCTCCGCCGGGGCTCCGGGCAGCGTCGCCGTCTTCGGCCGCAACCCTGCCTACTGGCGTACCGACGGGGCGGGTCGGGCGCTCCCCTACCTCGACACCGCCCTCTTCCACTTCGTGCCGGACTCCCAACAGGCCGTCGCGGGGTTTGCCCGCCGCAGCTTCGACGCCGTTGAGCTGGGGGCCTGGCCGGACGTGATAGCCCGCCTCGGCAGCCTCGACGGAGTGACCGTCGCGGTGGGCGACGGCACCGCTTGGGAACACCTCGCCTTCCAGTTCGGGGCCAACAACCGCAACCGCCTCTCGCTGAACTCGTCGGTGGAGTTCCGCCGCGTGGTGGCCCACGCCATCGACCGCGACGGCCTGGCCGCCCTGCCGTCGTGGGTGAACGGTGGGGCGCTCGCCTCTTTCCTGGACCTCTCGCCCATCCCGGGTGATGTCGGCTGGGACCGCTACGGGTACGACCCGGCGCTCGCCGCCGCCCTGCTGGAGGACGCCTGTGCCGCCGCCGGCCGGGACTGCACCGCCGAGCCGCCCGTAGTGGTGGTGACCACCACCGCCGAAGGCAGCCTACGGGCCGAGGTGGGGGGGATGGTCGAGGGCATGCTCGACGCCATAGGGTGCGACGCCCGCCTCGCCGTGGAGGATGCAGTCTTGTTCTTCGGCCGCACCTTCTCTCGTGGCGACTGGGACCTGGGAATGTGGGCCTGGGACCAGCAGGCCGGGGCCAGCGGGCTGAGCCGCACTCTGGCCTACTGGGATCCGGCCGGGCCCCCGCCGATGGGGGTCAACTACCAGCGCTGGGGCACCCCGGCAGTATCCGATGCGGGCGAGGACTTCGACCAGGCAGCCTCGACGGTATCCGATGCCGCCACCGCCGCCTACGGCGCGCTGCTGGGGGACATGCGGGCCACCGCCGACCGCGACCGGGTCCTGGAACTGGCCGCCCAGGCCGAGGAGATCCTCGCCGACCAGGTCGTCATCATTCCCCTGGCTACCCGGGGCGGCGCTCTCGCTTGGTGGGGCGACACGCTGGCGGGGTTGAGCCGCCAAGCGGCGCGGCCCGGCACTTGGAACCTGGAGAGCTGGTACCGGCCCGAGCCGTGAGGCCCTGGCCGGGGCAGCCGGTTATCTCCCGGCAACACCGGCAGGCGTAAGGTGCCGCGGGGACGGGTCCCTCGGCCCGGGAAAGGCGCGCCGTGTACACCCTGGCCAATGTGGTGGCAGCCCACATCGCGGGAGTGGCTCTGGCCTGGTGGTTGATCAGCCCCAACTCCCCGCTGGTGAACGCGGTCACCGCTGCGGTCCTGATCCTGACCGCAGCCTGGATCCGCCTGGTGGTGGCCCGGCGCAACCGCAAGCTCGCTTCGGACTACGAGAACCTGACCCCACATCTCATCACCCACGGGGGCGTCTGGGGCGAGGCCCGCTGGGATCGCCGCTCCCGCCGCCAGGACGAACCCGGAGGTGCCGAGACCCGGGCGGGCAACTCGGCCTGATCCCGGGCCCCCCGGCAGCGGCGACCCGCACCGTGTACCGTTCCCCTCGACGGGAGGAACCGTCACCACGGCACCGCGAGGAGGTCCCATGACCGAGCTCAAGTGCGCCGAGAGGGTGCGCCGCCACCTCATGGAAAGCGGCATCGCCTACGAGCTCACCGAGCACCGCGAGGCCTTCACCGCCCAGGAGATGGCCGCCGCACTGCACGTTCCCGGGTCCCTGGTGGCCAAGGCGGTGATGCTCATGGTGGACGGCAAGTTGGCGATGGCCGTGCTCGCCGCCCCCGACCACGTGGGCCTGACCCGCGCCCGGGAGGCCCTGAGTGCCGGGGAGGTGCGTCTGGCCACGGAAGCCGAGTTCGCCTCCGCCTTCCCCGACTGCCAATTGGGCGCGGCCCCACCCTTCGGCGGCCTCTACGGCATCCCCACCTACTTGGATCGCGGCTTGCTCGATGCCGAGAGCATCGTGTTCGCGGCGGGAACCCATCGGCACTCGCTGCGCATGAGCCTGGCCGACTACCGCGAAGCCGCCCATCCCATCGAGGCCGACATGGCCGCCGGCTAGCCACCTCCCCCGGGGGCGGGGAGGGAGCCGCCCGGGGTGTGAGCCGCCGGGCGAGCCGAGCCCGCGAGGGGGTGTTGTGGCGCGTCCTGCCGGCGGAGCACCCGGGCGGCAGCGCTAGCTTTTCCCGCCGTGACCCATCTGGCCGCTCTCGCCGGGGTGCTCGCCATCACCTTCAGCCCCATCTTCGTGCGGCTCTCCGGCCTCTCCCCGGTCACGGTGGCCTTCTGGCGAATGGCCTACGCCCTGCCGGCGGTGTGGGCCGCCCGCCTGGTGATGCGCCGCCGCGACCTGCGGCCGGTTCGGGCCCGGGCCCAGGCTTTCGGCGCCGGGCTGATCCTGGCGGTCGACCTGTTCACCTATCACGCCGCCATCGCCCGCATCGGGGCCGGGGCGGCCACCCTAGTGGGAGCTACCCAGGTGGCCTTCGTGGGCTTCGTGGCCTGGGCCCTGTACCGGGAGCGCCCCAGCCGCCTGGCCTTCGCCGTCTTGCCCGTGGTCCTGGGAGGGGTGGCTCTGCTCAGCGGCCTGGGAGGCCGGGATGCCTACGGGGAAGACCCGGTGGCCGGGGTGCTGCTGGGAGTCTTCTCGGCCCTGTGCTACTCGCTGTTCCTACTCCTGCTGCGCCACTCCAATCGCGGCCACCTGGCCCCCGCCGCCGGCCCGCTGCTCGACGCTACCCTCGGCGCGCTGGCGGGCTCGGCGCTGGGGGCGCTCTTCGATTCGGGCTTCACCCTGGCCCCCACCTGGCCGGCCCACGGCTGGCTGCTGGCCCTCGCCCTGCTCTGCCACACCGCCGGATGGATCTGGATCACCGGCGCCCTGCCTCGCCTTCCCGCCCTCGAGGTCTCAGCCCTGCTCCTGGTGCAGCCGGCGGGGGCAGTGGTCTGGGCCCAACTCATCTTCACCGAGAGCCTCTCCCCGATCCAGTGGGCCGGCGTGGGGGTGGTCCTCGGCGGCATCCTGATCCTGGCCCTGTGGGGGGCGATGCACCGCCCGGCAATCCCGGAGGCCGTGCCCGAGCCCCTCGCTTGACCCACCGCCCTTGCGGGAGGTCGACCGGTAGAGTCACCGCGTAGCAAGCTAAGGGAAGGACCACATGCGACGCCTGATCCCCCTGGTCATGCTGCTGGCGCTCCTGGCCGCGGCGTGCCGCATCGAGTCGAACCTGATCACCGAAGTCAACGCCGATGGCTCCGGGGTAATCGGCGCAGAGATCGGCTACGACGAGGAAGCCGCGGCGTTCATCGACCAGTTCACCGAAGGCGAGGACCCCTTCGCCGAGAGCCCCATGGTCGGCTTCCCCAACGCCCAGGGGAGCGAGGAAGATCGCGGCGGCATGCACTACCTGATCTCCACCGCCGAGGTCGACGACATCGCCGCCGCCGTGGCCCAAGCTATCGCCGCCGACCCCAACAGCCTTGTGCAGGACCTCGATTTCAGCTTCGCCCCCGACCGCATCGAGGTCACCGGGGTGGGCAGCCTCACCGGGGCCATGGAAGGCGCCGAGGGGATGATGTCGCCCGAGCAGATGGCCGAGGCGATCGGGGCCAACTTCCGCCTCACCCTGCCGGGCCGAATCCTGGAGAGCAACGCCACCTCACAGGACGGCAACACCCTGACCTGGTCCTTCCCCATCACCGGCGAGCAGGTCCAGATCAGCGCCGTCTCCGACCCCACCCAGAGCGCGGGCGGGGGCTTCCCCCTGTGGGCGATCATCGTGATCGCCGCCGCCGCCGCCGCAGGGATCGGCTTCATCCTGCTGGTGAGCCGCAAGCGCGGTGGGGCGCCGACACCGCCTCCTGCTCCTGCTCCCGAGATGCCCGGCACCTGACCGGCGCTTTCCCGTCGTTCCGGCCCTCCCTCCGGGGAGGGCCGGTCCGCGTCCCGGCTCTGTTCCCCAGGGCGGCGGTAGAGTCCGGGGACCGATCCCGGAGCATCCTTGACGCATTCCCTCCCCTCCATCGTGGCACCGGCGTCGGGCCGGATGCGCCGGCGGGCAGAAGGGGGGGCCTGAGTTGCACCTCGTGTTCCTGGACCTGGTGCCGCTGCTGCTTTCCTGGGAGGGCCGCGACCCCGGCGAAGTTCCCGACGTGCCGCCGGGAGCGGCGGAGATGCTGGACGAGGTGTTCGCCGACTTCCGCATCGCGGGCATCGGCGACGGGGCCCACACCGGCCTCGCCCTTCGCCGAGCCCTCGAAGACGCTGAGCTCGACGTCTACTTCGACTTCGTCGGCACCTCGGCCGAGTTCGGCCCGGCCGTCTCCCCCCGGGTAGTGCGTCGCCTCGCTCGCCTGCTCGGATTCGACCTGGACCAGGTGGTGGTAGTCACCGCCCGCCCCGCACTGGCTGAGGCGCTTCGCCGCGCCTACCTGGCGGTCATCCACGTCGAGGGTCCCGAGGGGGTAACGGCGATACCAGAGGCCCTGGACGCCATCTATTCGGGCTTCTTCAACCCGTGAACACTTGCACGGTCATCAGGCCCAGCGGCCCCGTGATCACCGCCACCCCGACGCGCCGGAACTCGGGGCGCAGGATGTTCTCCCGGTGCGGGGGACTGCCTAGTAGGCCGTCGTGCACCCGGGTGACGGTGGCCGCCAGCGCCAGGTTCTCCCCGGCGCGCGAGTAGGTGATCCCCGCCGTCTCCAGACGGTCGCCCACGGTGCCGGTCTTCGGGGAATGGTGAGAGAAGTAGCCCTCCACGTACATCTCGCGGGCATGCCCGGCGGCTACCTCGGACAACGCCGAACTCCAGGCCAGCGGAGCCAGGCCGGCATCCACCCGAGCCCGGTTGAGCAAGTCGAACACCGCGGAAGCCGCCACCGGGTCGGCGAACAGATCGGCCGGATCGGCAGCGGGGATCTTCACCGAGTCGTCGTCGGTGACGGTCATCTCGCTTTCGCCGACGGCCTCGCGCAGCCGCAGCAGCGACTGGATCACCCGATCGCCGGCGAGGGTGTGGAAGGCCTCCTGGGGGACGCCGGCAGGGGCGGTCAGGAAGCGAGTGACGGCAGAGCCATCGAGTTGGCGGCCTACCGCAGCCGGCAGGGGCAACACCAGCAGCAGCGACAGGAGCACCATGAGCAAGAAGGCTCCCCAGCCGGCCGCGAGGGTGGCCCCTCCGGCCCGATCGATCAGGTTGATCCCCGGACGCCGCACCCGGGGCTCCAGCGCCCGAGCCAGGAAAGCGGCGGCCACCCCGGTGGCCACCAGGATCACCAAGCCGCCCGCCACGCGGCCGGTGTCGGGCGAGATGTTGGCCACAGACGAGATCACCCCGCCCAGCAGCGGGCCCAGGCGGAAGGCGAGCACCGTGCCCACCAGCAGCCCGGCAAGGTCGAGGGCCTCGCGCACCAGGCCGCGGAACCAACCCCGAACGGCGAGGAACAAGAGGAGGGCGACGAGGAGGGCGTCGATCATGCCGGCGGGCTGCCGACCTCAATACGCATTCGCTTGTTGCCCTTGCCCTTGCTCTCGGTCTTGACCACGCGCACCGGGCCTACCTCGAGGGTGTCGGCCACATGCGTGCCGCCGTCGGCCTGCCGATCGAGGCCCTCGATGTCCACCACCCGAATGGGGTCGACGTGCTCGGGGATGAGGCTCACCTTGGTGCGGATGAGGTCGGGGTCGGCCAGGGCGTCGGCCCGGGGGAGGAAGCGGACCGTCACCGGGTGCGACTCGGAGAGCATGTCGTTGAGGCGCTCTTCGACCTCCCGGCCGAACTCCACGCTCATGGACTCCAGTTCGAAGTCCATGCGGGCCTGTC
>Ga0209164_1001538_pt1 | contig 29118 bp, 23 predicted proteins | sample MTBNYHSulfiMetaG_FD_187458 | JGI IMG/M metagenome (GOLD analysis project Ga0209164, IMG submission 187458) | Enrichment culture microbial communities from rom New York Harbor, USA that are MTBE-degrading - MTBE-NYH (New York Harbor Sulfidogenic)... | ecosystem: Environmental > Aquatic > Marine >... | reverse complement strand
ATATTCGTCATCTGAGCCTGCCGCTTGCTCAGCATCTCGGTCAGGACACCGACATATTTCTCTTTGGTGTCAATCGTCATGGCTTCCACGGGTTCCATAAGTTGGCCGTTAACCAGCTTGGTGATTGCCTTCGGTTTGGATACTTCGAACTCATAACCTTCACGACGCATGGTCTCAATAAGGATGGCCAGATGTAGTTCCCCCCGGCCTTTCACTAGAAAGCTATCGGAGGTTTCGGTATCCTGGACTCTCAGGCTCAGGTTGGTGCTCAGTTCCCGGTAGAGCCGTTCTCGGAGCTGGCATGTCGTAACGAAGCGGCCTTCACGGCCGGCGAAAGGTGAGGTATTGATACTGAAGGTCATTTCCACGGTCGGTTCGCCAATCTCAATGCGCGGCAGAACCTCCGGACTCTCCCGACTGGCGATGGTATCGCCGACACCGGCATCCCCGATGCCGGTTATTGCTACAATGTCGCCCGTATCTGCTGCGTCTACCTCCAGAAGTTTCAGACCGAGATATGTGAATACCTGGTTAACCTCGCTGTGACTCAAGCTGCCATCGGCACTGATGCTGACCACCGAGTCACGGGGATGAACCTTTCCCCGCCAGACTCTACCGATGGCTATTTTACCTTTATGACTGTCGTAGTCCAGGTTGGAGACGAGCATTTGAAATGGGCCGTTTTCAATTTGAGGCGGCGGCACTTTCTCCAGAATGCAGTCAAAAAGAGGACTTATGTCTTTACCCACCATGCCAGGCTCGGTTACAGCGGTACCTGCCTTAGCGCTGGCGTACAGGACTGGGAAATCAAGCTGGTCGGGATTGGTAGCCAATTCGAGAAACAGATCCTGGGTGAATTCAAGCACCTCTTTTATTCGGGAAGTCTTCCGGTCTATCTTGTTGATAACCACGATTGGCTTAAGGCCGTACTTCAGGGCGTGCCGGAGAACAAACCTGGTCTGGGGCATCGGGCCGTCTACCGAATCCACGAGAAGCAGACAACCGTCAGCCATACTGATGACCCGCTCTACCTCCCCACTGAAATCGGCGTGACCAGGCGTATCGATGATATTGATCTTGACGCCCCGGTAGACCACGGCCGTATTTTTGGACATGATAGTAATACCCTTTTCCCGTTCCAGGGTATTGCTGTCCATTATCATCTCACCCATTGTCTGATTATCCCGAAATATCTTGCTCTGTTTAAGCAGGGCATCGACCAGTGTTGTCTTCCCGTGGTCAACGTGGGCTATGATAGCAATATTTCTTATGTCGTAACGGTATTCCATATAGTTATTTAGTTTCTCCTGTATCCTTTTATATACGTTAATAAAATATTATCGGCAGCTTGGCTTGTGCAACCAGACACTAAAATACGGCATACAGCAAGGGGTTATATTGATACGTGCTTCAAAACTTAAGGGGAATAAAGGTAAGGTCTATTATCTTTGCGGCTGACGGTGGCTGCGATGTTATAGACGGAGCCGCATCTTTACTAGGTAAGCCGGTATCTGTGAAGAATCCCGCTTCTAAAGCGGTGGCGGTGAAAGCAGTTCCAAAAGCAGTACATTAAGTCCTCTGTCCTTCAAGCTGGCAGGATGATGTTACCTTGTAGACATTATAACTTGACGTCCACTAGTTTGTATACAACCAGAGCCTTGGCGTGATAGGGAGAGAATAAAAGGGTGGATTGTGTGGCACGGGGCACAAAAGCTTATTTAGTGTGATTAGAAACAAATAGAGCTGGATATCCCCATGAGATATCCAGCTCACATATATAATTAAGAGCTAAATAGATTAGCTCTTACCGATTCTAAATACTTTAGTACCACATACAGGACATGTTCCCTGGGTTGCCGGTCTTCCGTTCTTCATCGTGATTTGCTTTGGATCCTTAATTTCAACCTTTTTCTTACACTTGACGCAATAAGCCTGCATGTTAACCTCCTCTCGCAGTTTCCTATGAGGGTAAATTATTCCTAAGGCAAAGTCAATAGGCAAATGGTTCTAGGTAAATATAAGGGGGCCAGGGATATAACTCCCTTGGCCCCCTTATTGTGGTTAATGAAATACTCAGAAATCAAACAGCTCCGGCTGCTCGGCTTTCCTCTGTGTTTCGGCTTCTTCCCGCTCTAGCCGCCTATCTGTCCTTTCCCTCTCCTGCCTTACACGCTTCTGGTATATCCAGTCCTTAAGCCTCCTAAGCTCACCCATCTGGTAGTCACTAAGGCTCTCTACCCGGATATCCTCAGGTACTTCTTTACCCTTATATCTGGAATAGGTTCTAGTAGATACGTATAGATATATCCTGGTCCAGTCACTATCCATAGGCGCGGTAAGCCCGGCGGTATAGAGATAGGCGCAGGCCTCAGAATCTGTACCGGTTACCTCCTCACCTCTAGAAGACTTGATACTGGCTTCCAGTCTATCTATAGTGATAGCCTCTTTTATCCAGCTCGGTAAGGTATCTCCCCAACCACCGGGAAATACAAGCATAGGATCGGTAAATATACCCACCAGGTCACTTACCATAGAATCACCTGTTTTAGACACAATAACCCCCCTCTTTTACTTAATTTGGTCTGCAATATTCGGTTGTTGTTAACTCACCAGTACAGGTTGCCGGCCGTGACTTATTGACCGTTTCTCAGCCTCTACCGCTCCGTCGGGTAAGTCCTTCCGAACGGCGCTGATTGAGGACTTGATGTAGCCTATCCGCTCAATGTCACAAACCAGGTGGACTAGACGCTGGTCAAGATACTGGGGAAGGTTGGGTATATTCCGGGCTTCATTAGCCACTATTCTCGCCTGCTCCAGCGGGTCAGCGGCTTGGTTGGCAAACTCCTCTACCATATCCATCGCCTCACTCACCATTAGAGCGCTCCATTTAATAGGCACAGTTTCACCTCCTCTCTAGGTTTATTTACTCTTTGCCCTTATCCACGCATAAAAAGAGGGGGTATCACTCCCACGCAACTGGGGAGTAGTACCCCCTAAAAAAGCAAAAAAGCGGGGTCTCCCCCGCCTCTTTGTGCGTGTCCTTTTGAGTTCAAGCGTTCTTGTTTAGGCTACAGCGACAGGCTCTTTTACCTTGCGCTTACGCTTCGGCTTTGACTTCGGCTTACTCTCGGTTTCGGTTTCGACTTCACCCCTTACCTCTGGCTCTGGCTCGGTTTCCGCTTCTGGCTCGGCTTGTTCTGGCTCTACCTCTCGGCTCTCACTGGTAAGCATTGGCATTACCACGAGCTTATAGCCGTTAGAGGTAAAGAGCACTGGAGACTTACCATCGGTGAGCTTAAGCTCTATCATACCCCCGCAAGCCTTAAGTGCTTCGGCTAGATAGCTACCATCAAGCCTTACCCTTACCTCACCTTGAGTTTCAGCGCTAACCTCGGTACTACCCTTATTATCGGGATTAGACATTACTATCTTACCCTCGGCTATAGTAAGGTCAATCGGGTATGAGCTAGTATCGGATAGTGCTTTCAGTGAGTTTACCGCACGTATCGCTTCGGTAGTGTCAAAGCTGGTAAGGCAGTTGTGCTCAGATGGTATTAGCTTCTCATACTCTGGAAACGTGCCTTCATCACTTATCCACTTATAGCGGATTAGCTCGGTATCGAGTATGAGGGTCTTTACATCATCACCATTAAAGGTAAGCCTTACCCTCTTCGCTCTCCGTAAGGCACTGGATATACCCTTTAGCTCTTCTCGGCTTATAAGGGCTTCACCCTCTCCATCATTATAGTCAAGGGATACTACGGAAAGCCTAAAGCCATCGGCGCTTACCAGATAGAGCTTACCCTCTATCGCCTTAAAGAGGATACACTGTAGAACTGGTCTAGTATCCTCTCTTGCGGTAAAGGGTAGTACCCTTGACAGAGCTTCGGATAGCTCCAGCGCTCCGAGGTTAGGCTTTACCGAGTTTGAGGGGCTTACCCTAACCTCACACAGGGTAACAGGGGTAGTATCCCCTATCCACTGGCTATCGGTAAGGTAACTGGTATTTAGTCCACAAATCACTTTCAGCGTTTTACCTGTAACCTGCGACCCGCTAGCATTACCGTTAGGCGTTATCTTGGCGACATAGTCACAATAACACCTACATTTTCCCCTTTGCTTTGAAAATAAACGCAGCTAAATAGATGGAAAGTAATGGCAATAATAGTTGAGGTAACCGATAATGACAATAGTTACACCAATAAGGGATATAAAAGCATATCTCGAAGCTCACGCTGTTATAAAGATACTAGATCTGGCTAAGAACCTGAGGAATAAGCTGCTTGTTAGGATTCCATGGTGCACCGGCATCCGGGTAAGCGAGATGAATTCGCTTTCTGTCCAAGATATCGATTTTGAAAATCGGGCATTGATAATCAAGATACAGAAAAAGCGCCGCCGAAATGGAAACACACAAGAGCGAAGACGTGTCGTGCCTGTGGACCGCATTACCCTCAGTATGATCAAAGATTATCTCGAATGGAGAAAGCAATTTGGATACAATGGCGACCTGCTCTTCCCTATCTCCCGGCAGCGCATCAACCAGATCTACTGGCAGCTAGGGAGAAAAGCCGGCATAGGAGAAATAGGCGACCCAGCGGTATCCAAGTACCGGAAATTCCATCCACATCACTTGAGGCACAGCTTCTCTATCCACTGCATCAAGAACGGCATGAGTATCGATCGTTTGCAGAAAATATTGGGACATGCCTCACCGACAACAACCTCAGTTTATCTCCAATACTCCATAGCTGACCTTCACGAGGACTACGACAAGATTTGGGAAGATGAGGAAAAGAATGACTAATGATCGTTCAGTAGATCCCGGTAGTACTGACGATATTAAAAAAGGAAGGCAATCAACTACTCCTTGGGGACGAGGGGCCAGTGAATACCGGCCGGGCATCTTTATCAAGCAGTACTTCCAGAAACATGTAGAAGCCTGCTGTTCCGATATCTACAAGGCTCTTGCGCTGGAAATCGAACGGTTAAACAAAGAGAGGATAGAAATCGGGGATAATCCGTTCAAAAGACCGAACTATTCCAGCTTCGCCCGTTACTACCACTGGTTCAAAATAATGGGCCTTATCGAGTCGGTTAGTAGGCAGGAACCCGCGGAATACCCATTCCTTCAGGAAAAACAGTACTACCGACTAACGGAAAAGGGCCATAAAGAAGAACAACCGTGGCTTGATCCTGTCCGGTCGGTACATCCTGAACTTACCGATAGATAAATATATAAACGACAAGTGATTTAAGACCCACGGTTATTTCCCTTGCTAGCACGGCTACGAGGCAGGATAGAATAGGGCAATCCAGGGCGCCGATTTCCGATGTTTGAGGGTTAATGAAGTTTAGCAAGCCGAATCATTCGGGATAGCTTTGGCAAATAACAGGTTACGACTTAACCATTGTATACAACGTAAGGAGGGGGTCATGGGTAGAAGATATACAGAACCAACGTCCTATAGAGATAAGCAATGCCCTATCTGTGGGTATTACTTCACCGCTCGGGGGCTCAATGGGCATATCCGCTTTTATCATGAAGGCTATGAGGAGCAGGAAAAGGAAAGGCTCAATAGAAAATTGTGGATTAAGGCTCTGTACCTTGCTAAAAAGGGGTACAAGGAAGTAGAGTATGCGTTTCCTTTACTGGGAGACAAATCAAATCTCAGTCTTAGAGAACTGCAGGAAATAGAGGACGGCTTCAATATGTTAGACACTCCAAAATAAGCCTTGACTATATCCAACACGATAAACCTGCTAGGGGCGACGGATAGCTTTCCAATCCAGTACGACAAGTTCACGCTAGTAATACGAAGGGGTGAATCGATAGCCAGTGGTTCGCATAGGGTTCGTCCCCATGAGTCTACACATAGATTCTATTTTTCATCCCTACGAACCCCACGAATAGATCATATTTCTCACCCCTATGAGGCCAGACACAAACCCTATTTCTCATCCCGGTGAGGCTCTATCTAAGGCATATCCTTATTCCTAGAATATCACTCACCAATAACAGCTCCCTCTTCTATCGGCTACTACTACATTGCGAATCCTACACTCCGCGACAGGAGAGAAGTGACCACTAGAATGACTATCGGAAGAAACGCGGAAAAACTGGAGAGAACAGCCTATGAGACAGGACTGTCAGAGCTAAATTATCACCTTTGAAACTAGATTTTAGGGGATTATGAGCCTAACCCGAATTTTTAAAGAAGTAATTACTTCATTTCCTTTTCAAAAGGCTCTTTTGTAAAGCACAATTATTACAGAATAGATTGAATATCGCTTTATTTAGATACAAAGCACCTTAAAAACTGAATATCTGTAGTCCAGAGCCTTGCCTTAAAGCTAAAAAAGCCCTTGGCCAGCGCTAACCGGAGCCAAGGGCAATCTAACAGAGGGAGGTTTTTCCACAATGCTAGACTGGGATAATTATATAAAAGTAGCTAACAGGTTTCAATATAAGGCAAGGCGAGGGGATAGGGAGGATTTAAAACAAGAGATTATCCTCAAGCTGGCTCAAGTCGAGCTTAAGTACAATCGCAAGGGTAAAACACTATCTATGGGCGGGATGATAAGAAGCGCAAGCTATATTGTCGCCGAATACTGGCGTAAAGAACTAAAGCACCCGCCCATGCTTGACCTCAATAGAGAGGTAGAGGATACCGACGGTAACCGTATTGCCCTAATCGAGACTGTAGCCGATGATAAGGCAATCGATTTAAGCAACTGGCTAGACGCTCGATTATGGCTTCTTAAGTGCCCTGAGCGGCTGGTAAAGATAGCATATAAAAAGGTAGCCGGCTACAGGCTCAGTAATAGGGATAGGGTGTATCTTGACAGGCAAAGGAAAAAGACAAGAAAAAGTATGGCACTTTCGTAACATTTTATATGCCTTTTACGGTATATATAGTGAGAGGTTGAACCTCTTCTAGGGTTTTGGCTAATGCCAGCGGGTTGCGGATTGGGCAAGGCTCTGGACAATTTAATAATGAGGGCTTTAATTACTATTCTGGATAAGGCTTTACTTCGGGCTTAAGTGCCTTATTCTGGCTTACTCTATTAGCCTTAAGCTGTCTTGAGGATTAGTCTTTCAAGCGATAGTGCCAGCGGGTTGCGGGCTATTGATAAGAGGCTTTTAAGATAATAGAGAGCTGGAATAAAAAACAAAGTAAAAGTTATTCAGAATAGCGGGATAGGTCTAACCTATTTTAAGCTAGTGATAACAGTCAATTAAAGCTGTAAGGGAAAATTCAAGGCAAAAGTGCCTCTGTATTACAGGGGTTTATTTTGCCTTTTTTCGTGTCTATTTTCAGGGGTAGTCGGATATTCGGCTACCCCTTTTTTTATTATCAATTGCACGAAATAAGCAAATGTGACGTTTATTCTGACAGTATTCACACCGTATTAATTACTATGGGGTAGTATCACCGCACTCTACTTGAACCGGCTCGCCGTTCACGCACCTCCAGCATGTTCCGTCTGGACACATGATACCACTCACTCCCCTTCTGCACTTACTTCGCAAGGACTCCATGCTGCAACCACTTTCGTCTACTGGCTCTTGGGACTCTTGCTCGGGACTATATGTGATGTTCACCCAATCAAATCCGGCCCATCCCCACAGCCCTTCGTTTTCGCCTTCGACGTATATACCCAGTAGGTTATCCCCAGGACGAAGCTCGACCCTATCGGGAGATGTGGAGTTTTCTCGATCTTCGAAGCGATAGACACTAGCCCGAGCTTGAAATGGGGCATAAATTGTAAACTTGAGCCACTTGGCATTGGTGCTCAGACCGCTAGTTGGATGGATCTCGTAGCTCTCTCTCTCACGACCATCAACATCATACTCCGTGACCAAGATGCCATATTTAGGGAAATAATCGTGGAAGTCGCGGCTCTGGTACAAAGTCCACAACGATCCGAGTTTAGATAAGTCATAGAAGCATGTAGCGCCACTATACAATATGGTGTCAAAGTTGATCCCTCTGCCTGCCTTTAGGTCGGGCAAACTTTCTGCTGAGTTGTATGGCTCAAATTGGCGAGCACGAGGGTCGTACATAATCTTTCGATCGCAGTTACCTGGATAGTTCGGGTCGGCGATAAATAGCGAATTCTTGGATATACCGAAGCAGACTAAGGAATGCCCTTTAGTACCTGCACGAACGGTTACCAATTGAGGCTCTCTATCAAGCCAAAGTGCGAAAGCGATGCTGTAGAACTCCTGCTCAGCGAAGGTAACTGAACTATCCATTTCCCTTTCAATCCAAGATACATAGTCTCGAGTACGACTGAAACCTTCATCAGTCATTTTGAGAGAGTTAGCTACCGAGCATAATTGAATCGCCCACTTGTCATCCTGCCAAAAATCGGGAGTCTCCTTCCCTAGCCCCAGATCGTTTTCATTGTCATCCTTCCAGAGGCTATCTCTGGTGAGGGGTCTTTGGTAGAGATAATAGTGAAGGGAGGTCAATGTCATTCCGCGGCAATAACCATTTGGGGTAAGGTAGGAGCCCATATTCATCAGATTCCAATCATCATTCCCAGGCTTAAAATCTGCCTTCCAGTCAAAGCCATCTAGTACGCGCATCGGAATGGAGGCAAACACTACGTCACTAAAATGTGTCGTAACAAAGGCAAGGGAGTTATCGCTCTCGGGAAAGGTGGGTAGACCTTCATATTCCCCCGTATGAGAGTCGTAGAAAAATGCCATAGCAAAGCAGCCATCAGGTACCACAAGAGGCATGCCCACCTTTATCAATTCGTTAGAATAATCCACACCATTTTCAATGCTTATCAGAGGTGACAACACACCGGCACCGTCTTCAGCCGTTACTTTTGAGATGGGGCTTTCAGAGATAGCAAATGTCACCGGAGCCTCATAGGCACCTTGTGGTACCTCTATACTCAGCCCATCCAGTGGGTCGTCTGGCTTGTCTATATAGATGGTGCCTCCGCTCGTGCTGATAGTCTGGCTAGCTACCTCAACAGACTCACCGACTGCGAAGGTTATCGGTAACGCTTCGTTCCGTCCGTCCTCGCTGGGTATGCAGCCCCATAGAAATACAGCTATAGCTACGAGAATGCCAGTTAGGATCCAGCGCCAAAAGCTCTCTTGATATCTCCTTAATACTTCCATCTAAACAACCCAAGAGCCAATATCGCCAAGTATAAGACAGGTCCGATTACATTTCAATTACTTAGAAAGCGAGACAAATATTGTGCTAGTGACTATTGGTTAGTGTCACTGCACTCTACTTGCACCGGTTCACCATTAACGCATCTCCAGCATGTGCCATCTGGACACTTGATACCGGATACTCCTTTTCTGCAGTCACGTCGTAGAGACTCCATGGTACACGCACCATCTTTTTCTCGTTCTTGGAGCGTCTCATCGTAGTTGCACGTTATGCTTACCCAGTCAAATCCGACCCACCACCAGTAGTCATCATCCTTAGCCTCAGCCAAAAAACCCAAATAGTTATCTCCTGGGTGGAGCTGTACACATTCGGCAGGAAGCTCATCTAGACTATCATTGTAGACCCTTAATCGACCATCGAAGGGCGCATCCAGCTCAAAGCTCATCATCCCTGCTTCTGTAACATCACCCTCAGTATCTAAAACATAGTTACATATTACATTTTCGTTTTCGTCGAGATTAGAGGCGACAATATCATAGCTGGGGAAGTATTTATCTAGGCTCTTGTTCTCATATTCATGACACAGCTCTGCTAATTTATCTAAATTGTAGTGAATAGTCCATCCAGAGAAAGCAACTATATCATAAGTAACGAGATTACCTTCTGCATAATCTTGATAGTTATTTGCTGTTTCATACGGCTCAAATGATGAACTAACCCTGTCATAATCAATCTTACTTGCTTGCAGTGGGATATTGGGATCTAATACGTCTAGGCTTTGATTGTGTATACCGTAACATATAAGAGCATGCCCACTGTTAGTTTGTGTGTTCCAAATACTCAGTAAATGAGGATCAGTTGACGCCCATAGGGAAAAGGCGCATAGATAGAAGTGCTTTTCGTCTATGTCCAGCGCAAATTTCTCCTTCGCGAACATCCACCACTTGTCAATAGTTGCGGCGCCCCTTTCCGTGGGTCTGAGAGAATTAGCAACCGAGCATAGTTGGATAGGTCTCTTATCATCCTGCCAGAAGAATGGGCTTTCGACAATGTGATCTGAACCATTATCATATTCATCTTTATAGAGGGGTTCCTGTTTAGTGAAGTCAAAGCCAAACGCATCGGGATCACTATAATACAAGGAGGTTAATGCCATTCCGTGACAATAACCACCAGGAGCAACCACGGAACCGGCATTAGGCAGATTCCAAAAGTCATTGGTTGGTGAATACTTTGTGAAAAAATTCAAATTATCAAGTGTACTCTTTTTCACCGAGAGCATTGCATACGTCGAGAAATGCCTGGTAAGGAATGTAAGTGAGCCATTATTCTCAGGGTAGGTGGGGACGCCCTCTAATTTGTCATTTTCTGGGTCATATAGAAACGCCATGGCGAAATCTTCTTCAGGTACTTCAATGGGAACAGTTACCCCCATGATTTCATTGGAGTACTCACCACCATTATCAATGATTATCATAGGGGAAATGATGTCTATCTCTTCCTCTAATGCGATATCAGGAATAGGACCTTCATAAATTGAAAACTCTACACTGGTTTCGTAGGCGCCTGCTGGAACTTCAATGGTTAATCCATCAAGTGAGCTGTCAGGGTTTCTAACGCTAATTTTGCCGCCACTAGGGGCAATAGTCTCGGTGGCAATCTTAAGGGCGTCGTCATATGGGTCAGTCGCATCCGACTTTTCCTGTCCATATGGGCTAGATCTACAACCAAATAGGACGGATGATAGACCAAATGACGTGATGAGCAAAAACGAGAGAATTCTTGATGACTCACGACAATTCATTAACTCATCTCTCCTTTGCCAAATAGAGACTTAGATACCCAAATATCCCCTTACAGGTTAGGCCAAACATTACAATATGCAATGAGCCGAGTAAATATACTCCGGCATTGTTTTTGTCCTTATTGCTAAAAAACACAAACCGACCTAACTAGTTAGGTCGGTTTCATCATTAGCTCCTTGCCATACAGCTGACCACTTATGCATGACAATTCGTAGCTTCCCTAACGATATTCAATTAAAGCGCAGAAAGTATAGTTCTATATTATTTAGATGTCAAAGTTATTGGCGCTCGTTTAAAGCAAATGATGGTAATTTGTATTTGAAAAACCTTCATAATTCTAAGTTTTACATTGTAAATATACTTTATATATGCCATTTTAAAGTACGCTCTACTAGCACCAGCAAGGACTGATTTACATTTACAGACAGATATTGCAACAACATTCAAAGTGTAACAACATACTAGATTCTTTATTTCATTGCCGACCACGTGACGTTGATCTTCAATAGAAATCTCATCCGGGTGACGATTTATTCTCACCCAGGCGAGACTTATTTGGATTCAACAAGTAGTCTCTTAGGCACTATACAATTCGCTAGATTGTATAACTGAACAAAATGAGAAGGTCGGCAAATCTTTAATTGCTATGCCTTTTACAGCATCGTTTTGAGGTTTACCACGTGTAATTCATGTTGAGCAGCAGTGTTTCAGGTCCTATACGGCCATCTAGGTATAAGGCGAGATCACGACTATCAATCGATACCTGGTATACAGGAACCCCTTTTATTTCGGGTACAATACAGATATCTTTGTATTCGGATTCGGTGTACAATATGACAGCGGTTCCGATTGATATCCAATCGTAAAAGGCGTCATCCGTATGCTGCGAAGGGGGGTAAACATAGGAAATAACTACTTCACCCTCACTTATTGTAACTTGACGTACATCGATGCCCATTTCTATGATTTCTGTCTCTATTTGCTCAGCCTGCTCCGCGATATCTGGCGGCTCCTCAATGCTCGCCGGCACTGATTCATCTTGCTCAGTTATATCTGTTGACTCACCTTGTTCTTGTAGATCTGGTGACACACATGCAGCAAATAAAATAGACATCGCTGAAATTAGCATACATGCCATGATAAACAACTTATGTTTCATAATTAATGCCTTTGTTTATAGATCTTGTAGCGCTGGTATACCTTTTCCAGTTGATCAAGCATGATCTGCTCGTTTTCATTAACCTTAAAATCGTCGGCAACCTTCCAGCCGATATCGACAAAAAGCTGTTCGTTCATGTTCTCTCTTAGGTCTTCTTGTGTCCTCCCGCTCTCTCGTTCTTTTACATATTTTATAGCGACCTTGCTGAAGTCAGCTTCTATAGCTTGTGTATACATTTCTTTTATGGAGTAGTTCAGGAATTCAATGGTTGCGCTCACCCCAGCACCACCTGTCTCATAGCCCGATTTTACAGCATCTTTCATACGTACTAACAAATCCTTGTAAGCCTTGTCACTCATCTGTTTCTTCAGCTGCTCGCTCCGTTTCTTGTTCAATTCAACGTTCAAATTGTATTCCCTCTGCACTCGGTTGGCGATGTATTCAGTGATCTTATCGTCAGAATCGCCCTTCTTAAGCTCAAGGCCAAAGCGGTGCAAATCATCGAGAAAATCGGAGGCACTCTCCCCCAAGCCCGGATCCAGCTTTGTATCGATATCTTTGCCATCGAAGTATTTTTTACCATCCAGGGTATAAGTCACTGTCCCGTCAGGGCCCTTGACGATGGTGATATTGGTTCTCTTTTCCTTACGTCCGGTGGTATACACGTTACCTGTCATATGGCGGATGCTAATTGTCTTATGCTCTCCTTTGTTAAGGTCTTCGATCACGAATTCAATCTCATGTTTGCTATCCAACAAAAGTGACTTCGATGCCTCAACGAGTTCCTCAGGAGATTTTTTACCTTGCTGGAACCATTTTTTAATATCTGTAAGCTTCTTTAGGTTTACTATCGCTACTAGATCTCCAATGCTGGGCATTTTTCCTCTGTTTATCATATTGTGGATAGTATTTGCCACGCCGTCCCAGCCACCCATTGCGGCCCGTTTTACTCCTTTGACATCCATCAGGTTATTGAGTATTTCCATGAGCTTCACTTTTTCTTCTTCGTTGGTAGCTTCATCTATGCGCTTTCTAAGGAGGTCGATGATTGCCTTCTTTTCGGCGTCTAGTGGTACACAATGTTTTCCATCGTCGCTGGGTTTGAACCCTTCTTTACACCTGCACTCACCATCCACCCGCTCGGCCCCTGTGACGCACTCGCATTTTCCGGCGTCTATACCCCATCGAAATTCTTCAAGTTTTCCGTCGCAAGAACAACCACATTTGTTCATTTCGCTTTTCTCAGCATTATAGTGAGCATGTGGGTCTAGCTCTTGGCATACTTCTTCGCACGCTACGCATCCCTGCTCTTTCATCTCCCAGCCTTTTTCGCAGACGCATTCGCAATCGGGATATTCACCGCCTCCATTCCAGCACCCGTGTTCAAACTTACTGCCGCAATACTGCTCACAATCGTTAGCTACCGTGAAGGTAACGCTGGCCTCATCAGACCCGTCCTTATCGTCGGACACCTTGACGGTGATGGTATGCTCACCGTCGGGCGGATTCTTCCAGCTGGTGCTATTACTGGTTGTGCCCTGCTTTTTGCCATCCACATACCATTCGTAGGTAAGCGGATCATCGTCGTCGTCGGAGGCATTGGCATGGAATTCCATGGTATCGTCATGGGTGGGGTTTTTGGGAGAGTAGGTAAGGGTAACCGTAGGGGGGTGATTACCGCCTCCCGCTTCCTCGCTATATTTATCCGCTACGGCCTTCAGTTTATTCTCCAGCTCATCAAAGACAGATATGACGATATCCTGACCGCCATAAGCTTCGACTTCTATGAATATTAAGAACTTTCCATACTCAACCCGTCCGGCGATAGCGTGAAAATCAGGATGAGACTCCGGCCCTTGCCACCCACAAAGCTCTATATAGCCACATCCATCATCGGCAACAACCTCGCTCCAAAAGCCTGAATATCCGGCTTCGGGACAATAATCAGGGCACTCAGGTTTCGGCCACCCCTCGCATTTGGATCTTAGCACCTCTTCTTTAAGCCCGTACTTAAGTAATTCGCTACTGGCTGTTCCACCCACCGTAGAACTGGAATACCAGCAATAAAGATAGTCTATCTGGTAACTACCAGAGGTCCATTCGGTCCTGCAATTTGTTAGATTAAATCCGTGAGATAATGTTGTTGGGCAATCCTCTTCGCTAAATATGTGGCTTTCAATGGCTAATACAATGGGGGAATTTAGAGATAAGAGTGTAGCTATAATAAGTAAAATTATAAACGTTTTTTTCCTGCTCTTGATAAAATTCACGACCTTAATCATAGCTGTTCAAACAAAACGTATTATGGATATGGCCTTATTCTAAGATAGTTTCTCTTATTTGACGCGTGGAGTATACGCCAGCTTTCAATACTTGTCAATAGCTGCAGGGACGTGTTTTCTTTTAAAACGAGCGAAATTGAATACTTTGAAGTATTATTAAAAAAATCTAGAATGTTAAATGCCTATTTGGACGTGGAGCACGTTATGAAGTTTGGAGGTCGGGAGAGCTTGAATATGGTGGTGATGTATACGAGGAGCTTGATGTTTGAAAGAGCCCGAGGGTTTATGAGGGATGGGGAGGTAATTACATTTTAAAATTAAAAGCCCCAAGTGATTTCGCTTACCGATAACCCTCCGAATCAGCGACTCCCAATTACCTTGCGGCATCCAGTTGCTGCTTTTTGGGAGAATCACAAAGCTATATCACTTGGAGCAATTACCATTATCTATTATTTGCTTTGTTCTGTCAAAGTTATTTATTGGTTAAGAGAGCAGTAAAACGGGTATTATGTTTCATAAAAACTATCGCATCATCTTCAGATATTTCTTTTTCGAAATATATAACAGGCAACACTTTTTCCAATAGTAATTGCTCAATGGTTTAGGATAAAAAGAGTTAGAAAGGTTAGTTAAAAATAGTATAATATAGCCGGGAATATTTAGCGATGATGACTGTTAATACGGCCTATCAACTCATAGAGTTGCCTTGCCATTCGATAGTAAAGCTATAACATGGGCTAATTTCATCAACTTTTTCTATATTCGTCATACGAACATTGCTGTTATTACCTATCACCATACTTAGCACACTCGTGAAATAACCTTCCAGGTATGGCAGCAACTTTTTCGGGATGTTCAGGCCTTCCAGAAGTAATTGCACCGACTGCTCGGAGAGTCTACCGGTTAGAGTACCCACTGAATAGTTTCTGCGCCAGTAGGTTTGTAATTCCTCGACGATCATGTCTAAACTCGCGAAGTATTTCATCATTAGTTTCGTGATTACTGAGTTCCGAGGTGCTGCCCACCCCATCTTTCTCAGATCATCTTCTTTGAAGCCCAGTATCTTGTATATAGCTATTAGTGATATTCCTCTCAGAATGACAGGATATAGTGCTGTCGCTTTGATATTGTCATACAAAATAGTATATCCGAGCTCACAGGTATATGACTCGACATCCCTCAATGCCTGCTTTCCGTAATGCTTAATAACATAGTTGGCGTCGGTACAGAGCACCACACCCCTTACCTCGCCTGGTTGTTTGAATATCGAAGTAATGGCCCCTATTTCATCGCCCTGCTTTTTGGCCGCTTCCATATTCTGTTTCATCTTGTTACTGCTGGTTGCTCAATCTCCTGATAGTGTTAATATGGACATTCAGTATATTTGCTGTTTCTGCTATAGGTCAGCATTCGTCTATCATTGTTTTCCCTTTCAAGGCTTTTCCCTACATACTATTGTACAAAAGAAAAACCCATCCCTCTAAGGGATCGGTTTCACCATTTGCTCCCCAGAGCCCAGGTGACCAAATACAGGCTACTGGTTCATTACACTCCCAACTATTCATAATTGAACCATGTTTTAGAGATAAAAACTATTACCCGTTTGGGTTAACACTATATTCTTCCGCCAGTTGATTTTAAATATCTTAATAAATTGCTTAAGGTGTCAAAATGCAGGCTTATTGTATTAAGCGTAAGAAACGGGTTGAAATCAATGACTCAGAGTCAATCACAGTTATAAATCCAATATTAATATATGAACTTTGGCTTTACCTATGAGATAAGCCATGCCCTTATCATATAGCCAAGAGCTTTCAATATGTTGCGCCCTGTATTTATCTTTTGGCTATTTTCCCTTATCAAGCATTGCTAGGCATTTGTCAGCCAGACTAGCAAACATAGGCACCCGGTATGTCCGATTATGGTAGGTCCTATACATCAAAATGGCCCAAAGTACCCACCAAATGACAAAGAAGATAATGAAGACAACGGTTGCTGCGATAAAGACTGGCGAACGGAAGCCTCCTATACCCCAGGCTAATCCCCATCCCCAACCACCAAAACTGCTGGCGATGCCCCAGATGATGTTAAGGATCCCAAAAGTGACTAACGACTGCATGGCGTGAAACCGGATGAGCTTATCTTTCTTTTCAATAACAAGAAAGATAATGCCAGTTACCCAGAAGCCGACGTAGCAAAGCAGTCCCTTAACGTTCCCTTTAGCCATATATTCCTCCTTCATAAGAAATGGGCGAATGTTGATGAACCGATTATCGTAAGCTATCTTATAGTTACAGCTGATTACTGTCAACGCATAATCTTTTTCATGTGTATTTTTTGTCTTTGGGCAATCCATGCCAGAGGTTTGTTCAATCCATCCAAGAGCTAATGTTAAATTCAAGGTAAATGAATCATTTCACCATTCTCAAAGGTCACCAGTATCGTACGATCCTTTGTCTGCCCAAAGTGGTCTCTTGGCGACATCGTGTAATCGCCTGTGAATAGCTTTATATCATTTGTGCCCTCTAAGGCATCCCTGAGCTTACCTCTAGCTTCAATCAAATTTGCCGGGTTTAGATTAGCCCTTCTTAGTCCATCCTCAATAAAAAGAATCATTTGAGCGCCGAGGGCATTCCACATGGTCGGAGGGTGCTCATACTCTTCAGTAAATACGCTTTGGAAATCTCTGTACATATTCTTGTCGGGGTCACTTTCAGGAAGTTGCTGCCAGACATCCAGCTTGAGCGTTACAGCGGTAACGGAGGGTTCCATTTCGAAATAATCACCGAACGATTCAATCATGTCAGGAGATGTTTGAGGCGGAGTTGCAACAATGGGCAGATCGATACCCATTTCTCTTGCCTGCTTAATTGCCATTGATGCTGTTGGACTGCTACCCCATATGAATATACCTTGAGCCTCTGAGTTATTAATTTTAGCCAACTGGGGACTCACATCATTTGCCGTAGGGTCAAAATACTCCTCGCTAACTATATCCATGTCATAGTTTGGGCTTACTTCGGACAAGAAAACTTTGCCACCCTCGCCATAACCACTATTTTCGATAAGCGCAGCATACTTAGATATGCCCAAGTTTTGGTTAAAGTATTTCAGAATCGGAATAATGAAGTTTTGCTCAGCGCCCATGGGAGCGAATACCCAATCGCCAAGTTCATCATGAACAAGAGCCGTTCCTACGATGACTACTGCCGGTGTCTCCAAATCATTGCAGATGCCCGCTACTCCCATTGAAATATGAGTTGTAGTACCACCTATGATAACATGTACTCTGTCTACCTCAATAAGCTTCTTGGCAATAAGCGCGGCTTCGGTGGTTTCGCTTCTATCATCATATATCACCAACTCTACGGGGATACCATTAATGCCGCCCTCTTCGTTCATTCGATCTACCATTACCTGGATCCCCTCTAGAGTGAGGTTACCCAAACCAGCATAATTTCCGGTTTGGGCCGCTATAACACCTATTTTTACAGACGGCACCGATTCGGCGTTTCTACATGATAGTGATCCGCTAACACAAACCATACAGATTGCAACGATCAGAATTATTTTCGCCTTTATATTCATAGTTTCATATTCTCCCTTCTACTATTTTAGGGAATATCACAACTAAGGCTTACTTGTGTATTAATTATCACGCTTGGAATAAGATGATAGTTATCGCAAAAGATTTAAATTATACAGGCTAATTAACCTTCACTCCACCAGCTGAACCAAATCGTCCCTATCCCGGTATGAAGCGCAACTACGGGTCCAACCTCGCTAACAAAGACCTCAGCGCATGAGAATCTTGACATCGTCTTTTTTCTCAGTTCCTCAGCTTCGACCGCGGCACTAGCATGGTTTATAGCTACACGTAGAATATTGTTGTTGCTTCTTTCTTCAACAATACCAAACAGAGTTCTCAGGGTTTCCCCTTTAGTCCTGCATCGCGCTACAGGGGCATGTTCGCCATTGGTCGAGTCGTCGCACTCGAGTAATGCCGTATTGGTAATTTTCGTACTTGCCCAAGGACGGGCCCTGTGGATCCTACCACCTTTTGCTAAATAGTAGAGGTCATTATGCATAACAATGAAATTGGCTTTAGTGACCATCTTCCTGGCAACCCGAGTTACTTTGTCGAGGTTTTCTCCACTTTCGACGGCTCTAGCTGCTCCCAATACAATCAGCATTTGGGCACCACAGGCTGTATGAGAATCGACTACCTCAACAGCCGTACCAGGTAATTCCTGTTTGGCTCTTTCTTTAGCCTGTAAGGCTGCCTTATACGTCATACCCAGTTGGGAGCTATGGCAAATATGTAGTATACCTTCTGCCTGTCTGCTTGCTTCCCTATAAGATTCCAAGAAAATCTCGGGCGTGATAGAAGAGGATGTAGGTAGCTTGTTTGAGGCTCTCCAATGAGATATTTGTTGGTAGAACCAACCCAAGTCTATAGATTGTTCGGTATATGTATTGCCATCAATAATAATACTCAATGGAACGATCTTGATATTGTATCTGCTGACGAGATCGCTCGGAAAATAGGCGACACTATCTGTGATAACAATAACTTTTTCCTTCATCTGAAACTTGGATACAAGAATTATTAACTGCAATAATATAAAAGATTAATGTGCCCGGTCAATACATTATGTGCGTGGTAAACGAATAAGGACTGGAGCAATGATATACACTAAGGGTCTTAAGATATAATATCGGTCTTTGTAGATAGCAATCTGTAGCGAATGAAATTAAACCAAAGTCAGTTTGGTGCAACCCGATTTTAACCTTGGGGAAAGCAATCACTGGCGGTACGAATAAGAACCATCTAATATTGGCAACCTAATCAAGATGAGCCAATAGATCCAGAACCATGAAGGCGCGAACTAGATAATCTTTTCTACCATATCTTACGTTCTCGCCATGAACAATTTTGTGCCGATTAAAATTGAAAGGCGTTGCCAATGGCTTGCCTCTTTGGGAACTTTGAAAGAGAATATTAAGAAATATATCGTTTGCAAGATCGTCGAGGGGAGTTGTAAGCACTTTCGGTTTTGCATTTTTGAACTGACTTTTTCTACCAACTTTTTTAACCTTTCCTTTAACGACCCTATCATCGTAATCAGATTCCCACTGGAGGCCTTTAGAATTGAGGTAATCCGTCAAAGCTCCGTCAATCTGTGTAATCAGAGTTGGCAGAATAACGTTGGTCTCATTGACGCCCCTTTTACTGGCTGCTTTTACTGCGTCTAGGGAATCGGCGAGAATTTTATGCCGTTTCTTTAACAATGGATTCGTCTTCCAGCCATTTACCATTATTTCCAGGTTTTGCCAGTCATTAGCCTCAAAATATTCTATGAACAATCTATTGACCGCTTTATCATGCCTGCCTTTCTTGTTGTCTAACTCCATCACCTCAAACATAAACGTTATTGGAAAACTGGGCGTAATAAACCACTTGTATTTCTTTAGTACTTTAACAGCTCTTTGCTCTGCGATGTTATACCGTTGTTGAAATTCCGTCCAGTAGACTGAAAACTTTGCGAAGATTCCCTTGTTTTGCTCAGCCCATCGTTGCCAGACATCAATTTGGGGGCGTAGAGATTCCATTATGATCTTCGCTGCTGATTGGTATTGTTCGATCACTGGTTTGATAGATTCAGCAAGGCGAAGCTGAACATAGCCAAACTGATTGGCTATGCTGTTGAGTTGCTGTAGAGACTCTCGAACGTAAGAGGTTCCTGCGATGGTTTGCTGAATCAAAGGAGCGTAATTCTTACTGAAAACGCTTAGTGCCTCCTGCGCGGATCTAATAGCTGGTTGAATAGCCCTTGCTAATTTCTCAGCTTGTTTTTTACGACTAACTGCAAGGGCTCTTTTGAAATCTTTATAGAAGTTACCAGTTTCTTGGAAATACTGGAATGTATAAACCTCGTTTTTGACGAAGGCCCTGGCTAGTTTTTCTAGGTCTTTGTCTGACAGTTGTTGAAAAGCAGCAAAATCAATTTCCGGCTTGACTAGTTGATGATACAAAGTTTGGGCAACAAAAGCCCTGTCAGTTGATTCTCCCTGTAATAGCCCAGAAAATTCCTCGGAATCATTTAAGGAGATGTACTTCAGCTCTACGTACCCTAATGGTTCAAGTTGTATCCGTGTATTCTTCTTGCTCAGTGCTGATGCAATACTCCTGCTCCTCGGCTGGTCCAATTTCTCTTGGTTAGATCCCATAGGTCATACACTAAGTTTATGCACACTAATGTTCAAACGGGTAGCTATTAATCTTACACTGTTGATAATTCCCATCCAGCGTCGGTTGGAGCAGGATTATAGCAGCAATGCGCCGCGCCATATTCATGACTTCTCTAGCTTCATCCGAGGTGAGTGGTCGACCAAGCAGGTTGGCCTCACGGTATGAAAGCCACTTCTTAATGACTTGATAGCCACCAATGGTGTATTCCCATACTCTTACGGGTACATTCCTCCAATACGCAACATCATTCAGATAAACGTCAAAGGTGCGATCACCCAGCAACTCAAGCGCCTGTTCCGGTGAAATTCCCAATTGCCCAACGCTATTGATGATTGCCTGTTTTTCTTCAACCGTATAGTCCCTTTCAACTGCCTTACCCTTACCAGGCATCGTCACACCATTTTGGCCAGCGTGTCCCCACCCAACAGTAACAGCAAGCTCCTTAGGCAAATGCAAATCAATGCCACCTTCTCTGGTGATAACGGCGATACTCTGTATCTCCGGTCTGATAGATGACGTTGTTACCCCGGCTACCGGTTTTTCCGTATCTAGTAAGGCATCGATTTTCTCTCCCAACTTTGCTGAAGTTTCCAAGAGTTCCCTTTTGTTGGGAAGAGGAATACGCGGCCAGTCTTTGCGAATGCCGTCAGCGTTTTCATTTAAGTAAATAGGCGAATAGCCTATAGCAAGACTATGCATCCAGATTAGACTGGCGGTATAGATATCTGCATCCAGATTCACGCCAAGAGAAGTAAGATAATTACGCGCAGATGGAGAAAGATTGGCAGTTGCCTTGCCCTTTTCTTCTGGGTCAATAAGATGAGCCTGCTCTTTTGGCTTCTTGGAAATCTCTGCAGTTTTGGGGTATATAAATAATGGGAATGCTCCAGGGTTGCGATTGATTGTTTGTTTATCATAAAGTGCGTTTGCTACGAAGACTGGTATGCCTTCTGGCGTTGCCGCTGCATTCATCCTACTTACAAGAAACTTGTTTCCATGTTGATATTGGGTATAAAGAGTTGGTCTTGGCCTATTCCATAGCGAACTATAAGTGCTATAGTAACACCAACGTAGGTCAAAAGGCCTAACAACATAAGGAACCAACCGTTGGATATTGAATTTTTCAGTAACAATAATCTTTTCCCGTGTATTTTTTGCATCAAATCCAGCCGCATTTTCGCTAAGACCCGTGTTAAGAATCTTGAATGAGTCCCAAGTAATTTTCTGGTCAAAATATTTTTGCATCCTAATCCCTAGCCGGTCTTTGTCAATATCAATCAAAGCCCCGCCTCTGCATTCCTCCAATCCGACAAACATCTCCTCAAACACATCTGTCAATCGTGGCCAACCTAAATAACCTGTTGATACCTTTGAAGGACGGAAGGAATAGCGATTATCCTGAACCGGTCGCAGAGATTGGTAATCGTTGTTTATGTTGGGGACGTTCAAGGAATTAACCAAATCAGCACGCTTAATGCTGCCCCAAAACTGTCGGAATCTTACAAGTGGTTTTTCCTCCCTTTCATTTTTCCTTACCAGTAGTGACACGGTGGTTCCTACTCGGATACCAGCTTTATTGTATTCGGTCGAAAATACACTCGGGTCTGGTTTGCCCTCCGGGGTGCGCTTCCCGGTCTCGCGGCTGTCGCCATTCATGTTATCAAACCACAGCCGGTCAAACTCACCGAGAAAACGCTCGCGCATAACCACGAAGGACGGGTCGGAAAGATACGAGAAATTAGAAATAAGACACACGACACCCCGTCCGGTCTGTTCGGCAATACGCCGCTCCGCCATACGGAAGAAGCGTATGTACAGGTCGTCAAGATTAAACTTCTTGATTCCCCACCTCTTGATAAGCCCTTCCTTGTAGAGAGCTACAGAGTCTTTCTCTTCTTTAGTTGTTGCTGTACCAGCGAAGGCATTGTAGGGTGGATTACCCAGGATAACCAGAATAGGCACTTTCTGTTTCACCTTACTGGCATCCTTCTGCTCTTCAAGCAGTTGCGGGAAGCCGGTTAACATTGCCTGGAACGCCTTTTCCTTCTCCGGGTCTAGCGGTTCCCAGCCGGTCAAGGCATTGGTCAGATAAACTCCGGCCCGCTCGTGACTCGTATCTGAAAGCGGGGCTCCCATGTTCTGGAGCAGCAGCCCTAACTGCATATGAGAAACTACAAATGGCGCCGCTAATATCTCAAAGCCAAACACCCTTTCCAAAGCTGCCTTTTTTAGGTCGCTGGCTAACAGTGCATCCGAACCTTTGGTTTTGAGCGTCTTGTGAATGTGTCTCAATACTTCCACTAAGTATGAGCCGGTGCCGCAGCAGGGGTCAAGGATAAATACGCTTGGGTCAGCTAATCCATCGGGTATATCGAGTTCTTCCCTGAGAACTGTATCAACGCGGAAAACCATGTACTGTACGATTTCGGGCGGTGTGTACCAGACGCCTAGCTGTTTTCTCAGTTCCGGATCGAACGCTTCAAGGAACGGCTCATAGAAGTACTGAACGGCTTTACCTTCTTCAAAGGCACTGAAAAAAGAAACTCTGTCAACTCGATTGAGGGTAGATGAAGCCCAATCTAAGGTATCCTCAAGCTCAAGCGGCCCAACGTGAGCCGGCGTTACAATTTGCCCGAACAACGCCTGCATGACCGGCACTTTGAGTTCCCATAAGGCATCATGCCAGCTAAAGATGTCAGGCGCTGTATAGTTACGTTTCTTTGCCCACAGTACCCATGCAGAGAATAAGCCATAAAATATCGTCTGAACCAGCGTGGAGCGGAAGAAATGCTCACCTTTGTCACCTTCAAATTTCAATCCCAGCGCGGTTTCCAGAGCATTGCGAACACTTTTCATAGCCGGAATATTTTTGCCTTCAATGCGGGCGCTGGCAGTACGAGCATATGATGCAAGCAACCAGGCTAAATCTCTAGGAGAAGATATCGGCGCAGCTTGGAGCATGGTACGCCAAAGGTATTCAATGAAAGTCTCCCCATATTCGTGGGCAAATTTCTTGGGATGTGCCGCCTTTATCCAGAAATCGGCTTCAGATGCTGCGAGCCGATATGTTTCAAGTTTGATCGGGTTTCCACTTTTATCTTTCCCAACCAATACGAAATCACGGTAGTTGGTCACCAGGACAAGCTGGTATTTGTTCCAGTACTTCGATACTTGCTCGCTCGCTGCCGTAACCCAGGTATCATCGTCAGTTGCTTTTATTTCGATAACACCACGCGATGGTACCTGTCCAAGTAACGGTGTTTCCTCATTGTCGTGACCCCATTGCTCTTTAGTGAACAGGCCACCATCTGGACGACCAGCACCACGATTAATCAATTGGATAATGCATTTGACCTGAGGCATAAGCCTTTTGCCAATACCGTTCAGAAGGTTTGCCAGGCTTCCATAGTAAGATTCTTCTTTAACACCGCCGCCCGTTTGGTAGATATCGTGGATATCTTTAAAATATGATTCGGCGAGCTGAATAGCCTCTTTCATAAAACCTTAATCCTTTTCACGGTAACATTCCATCAGTTCAATATAGCGAGGATATCAAGAGAAATCAAGCGCGTTTGGCTTTTCAAGGGATTTACGCTAGATCTCACATGCGGATACAAAACGTTAAATTGGTGATTCGCGGCTACTCTTTGGACTTAGCGGCTCGTTTGCCAGAATTCTCCGTACACAATTAACAACGATGGGTGCATATCATACCTGAAAATAAGATAAGACCAACACACGCTTCACTCGGAAAACTTCAACCCGCCGGCATACCTCAGAGGAGGATCTCGATGACTACAACTGCGAGAAGAATGTCGTAATAAGAGGTTCAAACACATTCAACTCCCAGCTTCGCATTTCGCTATCGCTGATTTCGGCTAGACGTCTGCCAGGACGATCCAGCCAAGCTAATAACGTATACAGTCGAGACTTTGCTGACCTAGCTGGCGACTCTGTTTTTCTGGCAATGCATTCTTCAATTTGTTGAACACAAGGTATTAGAGCGTGATTAGCAAGGGCTACCAAACAAAGGTCTTCTAACTCGCCATCGTCTTGGTTATTGGGCATAACCCAAATAATTGCCGTTTTCCCAATCGTGACTTCCGGTTTTCCCATCTGCGTTGGGACAGGGAACTGTATAGACCTAAGTGCATTCTGAGCCTTTTCAAAAGTAGGCTGGGCACCTTCTGGTTGACTGTCAGCATCCAGAATAATGCCGATAGATTTGACTTGATTGAAACCTGTAAAATCCCTTGCTCCCTTCAGAAAATTCTCCAGATTCCATTTGCCTCCGCAATTAACGAACTGAATACCCTCGTTGAGGGTCAATTCACCGCAGATGCTTAGAAGACGCGGTAAGAAACGTTCCTCTTCTAAACCTTCACAAACTACAATCTTTGGTTTCTCAAATTCACATCTTCTATCTTTGGCACAAAGGCTCTGTGTGTCGTTCATCAGCGTATCTCGAAACCTGTGTCAATAGCCAAGCTAAGTGACTCTCGGTCCACACATATGGTTTTAACCTTTTCATCGGCAATTTCTAGCCGAAAGTAACCAAACTGATCGTATCGATCAAGGTCTGCAAAAGCTCTGTGACCAGCAGCAATAACCTCAAAGCTATGTGTAGTTGCAAAAACCTGAACATTGAATTGACTAGCCGCTGCGCTTATCACTTTCCACACTTCGGGAAGAGCATTGTAATGAAGACCGTATGCAATTTCATCTATAAGTATGACCCCGCCGGCGGCCTGAATCATTATCAAAAGGATATGTGTCAGTCTGGCACAACCTTGACCAACCAGCGGCAACGGCAGCCGCTTTCCGGATGCAAGGTTAACGTAAAGACTTGGTGCTCCCGCAGGAGATAGGACCTCGAGGTTCTTGATCGACGGGTCAACCGCACGGAGACCATCCAAAACTAGGCCTTCTCTTCCCGATTCCCTTAGTGAACTATAAATTGTAGCATCCTGCACGGGCACAGGCCCCAATCCTTCATGAAGGAAATGGGTATTAAAAGACAATGGCCTATGGGGAGGCACTACATTAACCCCTATGTCGCTACCTCGCACTGATAATACGAGGTCGTGGTCTGCCGGTTTTTCTCCTTCCTCCTCATAGTGGATATGGCCCAATTTCAATGACATACCTTCCGGTCGTGCTATTCCTGTCTCCTGTTCCCGAGGTAATATAGTTTCAACATCCGTCTGTCCGATTTGTGCTGTAATTTCACTGGTCCTTAATTTCCCTGTTTCACCCACGCTCTTGAACTGAATAGGAACTGAAAGGTCTCCGTTGTAGAAGGATGGCCCGAGGAAATATCGAGCGGATTCGGCTTTATCGATTCTTGCCGGCAAAAGCCCACGCCAGAGATTTACTCTGGTAATAACTTCGGCATTGCTCTGGCCACAGTGGATGAAGAGACCTTCAAGCAGGCTCGTCTTGCCTACATTATTCTTACCGCTGATGAGAGTAATCTGCTTCAAGTCGTCAATACTGAAATCCTGAAAGCCTCGGAAGTGTTTGATTTGAAACTGCTTAAACATGTCCACCTCCTACCAATTGACTTTGGTAGTACATTGGTTCCATACAGAATACTACTAGACTGCGGACCGGAACGCAACCGGGGTTCGCCTGTAATCTCACGCTTTCTGCATTCAATGAACGGTCTTCATTCGCAACGTTTAGCCAGAAAGTGCATGGCCATCTAGACTCTAGTAAAAACTAAAATAGTGTTACTGTATTTCTATTGGCGATATTTGTTTTAAGGACAGCAGCTGCTTGAAGAATCACAACAAGCATCGCTATCTTGCAGTTTGCTATCTTCTTTTGCGGTGAAAAATAGTTTTATATTTTCTGGTACATCTCCGATCGGCGGATTAGAATCAACTAACTTATCCGAATCGCCGTAGGCCTCACTAAGAATAGCGTCAATAATCATTGCCTTGGGAGGAGCCCAACTTTCCTCTCCGTTGTAGGTCCATACCCGGCAACAAACATCGGGATTTCCACAAAGGTCACCACAGGAAATGCATGGTTTTTCAACGAGCTTTGGCTGGATGTCATGGCCATTAATGCGAATAGTAGGTGAGCTAACAAACCCTAGATCACGAGCCTGATCTACACTCTGAATATGAGTCTTATTTACCGTAATTTCAAAGCCGACTTCTTTAAGAAGAGGAGTAATATCGGAAATAGCCTGGTCAAGAACTGCCTCAGTTCCCTGGCAAGGACTGCACACACCTAAGTCAAGGTATAGAAAATCGATATTCAGATGTCTCGCGGTTTTTTCGTTAGACTGCGTCATGTTTAGTTCTCCTTCATAGGATGTTCCTTCTGTTGGCATTAAAGAGTGCTGTGTCTCCGAATTAGTTTCCGGCGTCGGCACCTCTTCTTCCGGGGCGGGTGTCGGTTCCGGTTTCGGAGATGGTCCAGCACAACCGGTCGTTAGAGGTACAGAAATCGCCATCACTACCACCAGGGAGATGCCGATGATGATCTTTAGCGGTTTATTATTCTTCATCTAAATCTCCTTTTCGAAACCCTGACATACTTCTATTTGTGAACCTTGATAAGTTACACTACTACTACATAGTTATTGAAGGCCCTGCTAGCCTCTTAGTATTCTAATTTCTTGACTAAATCATGCCAGGTTTCGTTTAGTAAAGAACTTGGTTATATGATCTAATGTCTCCAGATCAATGGAGCATTCGATATTCTTACCTTGCCGTTTCATCCTGATTAGACCTACTCGATTAAGCTCTTTGAGATGATGTGATACGGTTGATGGTACGATATTAAGATCTTTCCCAATAACACCTACACAAGGGCATACCTCATCGTCTGTAGAGGGATAAGTAATACCAGGTTGGCAGTAGGAAAGCAGGCGGAGGAGAATTCGAAGACGGTTGGGATTTGATAGTGCTTTAAAAACCTCAGCTAATCGCTCAACATCAATTGTATATTTCGACATACATCGAATTATATTATCTAGTTATTTCTGTGTCAACAAAGTTCTATATTATATTTTGGTCCTATCTTCAACAGTCAGTACTTCAACAAATGCTTTACTATACTTTCCATCGTTATGCGACGCGTATTGAACGCTTCATCTTTGTGTCATATACGCAATCCATAGAATTAGGTGACATAGATGAAACAGACAGAATATTACCTTTTCTATTTATACGATTATATTAGTGCCACTTTGAATTCACAATGGATTGGTTTGGATCCATGGTTTATGAATAGCAGCTGATACCAATGGTCACCTAATTCGGAACCCGGTGTGAAGTCCATGCTCCTTATCCAGCCGGTATCAGAACGCTCCAGCATACCAACAAGATACAATTCTGGATCCATATCTTCAGACCATGTCCAGTACCTTTCTCCTTCTTGAGATGGCATTAGATAAAGGTGTATCCCTCCTAGTGACGTGCAGCTAGCCATCGTTATTGGATCCGGAGACTCCACGATAATCCTGATAGCCTCATCACTCTGCAAGAAAAAGGACTCACTTCGCTCGGAATCATTTACTGTCATGTCACCGGCTAGGATGACTTCATGTTCGAGTGGGAAGCTGGTAGCTCCCGGAAGTGTGTGTTTGGGCGATTCGTCTTGTTGTTCTGCTGGAACTGTAAGCTCCGATTCGTCGATTTCGACCCAATCTGACTCAGATGCGGGTGATGGGGCACAAGCTCCTAGAAGAAGTGATACCAGTAGGAATGAAACACCCGTGATTCCGACTCTAAACATCTTTACCCCTCCTTTCAATACGTTGATAAACCCTTAAAAGATACTTATAGTCTAGACTCATAGTAGTGCAGTCCCGAATTGGGATAACCGACATTTAGTTTATCATGAAATGTGCCGTAGGGGAACATTTTAAGCAACTCTTTCGACTATATTTACTTTATGAACAGGAGAAATATAGTCGGTGACCGCATTCGACAAGCAAGAAGAGCCGCCAAACCTGTAATCACTCAAGCAGATTTAGTCGCCCGGCTGCAAATACAGGGCATACAGATTGATCGCTCGGGTTTATCAAAAATTGAAACTGGGCATCGTCCCGTAACCGATATTGAGGCTGCCAGCTTTGCCAAAGCACTCAAGGTCTCGGTGGCATGGCTGTATGGCGAAACCAACGACTCGGCCTGAACATTGCCCAGATAGAATTGTGACAAAACCAGCATCTACTACTATATGGCACCTACATGCCTTACAACACTGACCGCTAATTACTGTGTGGCTTCTTCGTCACGTCTTCCATGTAAATGCATAGCCAGCTTGCAACATTAGCTTGTGCGCGCCCCAATCCGGATTCGTAGGGCTGACGCCGAGAGTGATTTAGACCTCATAGGGATGAAATACTCGTGTCGTAGGGGTGAGATGTAAGCTTCATAGGGACGAAAGCGGGGCGGCGTTAGATTAGCTTGTCTCAAGAAGAGGTGGAGGTTTAGAGTTGGTGTATATCGCA
>Ga0209164_1001537_pt1 | contig 29137 bp, 28 predicted proteins | sample MTBNYHSulfiMetaG_FD_187458 | JGI IMG/M metagenome (GOLD analysis project Ga0209164, IMG submission 187458) | Enrichment culture microbial communities from rom New York Harbor, USA that are MTBE-degrading - MTBE-NYH (New York Harbor Sulfidogenic)... | ecosystem: Environmental > Aquatic > Marine >... | reverse complement strand
AGCCGTGGTGCGTCTACTCGTGTCTGACCGGAGCCATGCAGAAGGACGCTGCCACCGGGTTGGTGACCGTCGACCCCGACAGGTGCATCGGCTGCTGGACATGTATCGTGGCCTGCCCGTACGGCGCTCTGACCAGAGACACGGGGAACCATGTGGTGGCCAAATGCGACCTCTGTCCTGAACATACCGTGCCCGTGTGCGTCGCCAATTGCCCCAATGAAGCATTGATGCTGGTTGAGGAGGGCTTGAGCCAGTGATTGCTGTGGTCGACTACGGAGCGGGGAATGTGCGCAGCGTCACCAACGCCCTGGCCAGCCTGGGACACCACGCGACGGTAACCAGCGATCCAGACCGCGTCCTCGGGGCGAAGGCGGTTGTCTTCCCAGGCGTTGGAGCGGCCGGGGATACCATGCGGCGTCTCTCGGAGTCGGGAATGGCTGAGGCAATACGTCGTCGCGTCGCCGAGGGCGGGCCCCTTTTCGCCGTCTGCATCGGGATGCAGGTGCTGTTCTCCGGCACCGAGGAAGGGGGCTGGCATGAATGCCTCGGCATCATTCCGGGAATGGTGACGAGACTCCCACCGGGGCTCAAGGTGCCTCACATGGGATGGAATGAGGTGAAACAGAGGGGCTCCCATCCCATCTTCGCCGGCATCCCGGACGAATCGTACTTCTACTTCGTGCACAGCTATTACGCCCGTCCCGAGAACGGTACCGCCGTCGCCGGTACCACGGAGTACGGGGTGTCGCTGTGCAGCGTGCTCATCGACGGCGCGCTGGTGGGAACCCAGTTCCACCCCGAGAAGAGCGGGGAGCGCGGCCTGAGAATGTACGCCAACTTCCTGAGCATGGCGGGAATAGGATAGCGAGGAAGCAGCTATGGCGCGGCAAGGCACGGTTCAAACGAAGTACCTGATAATCGGCAACTCGGCCGGCGGCATCGGCGCTGTCGAGGCCATCCGTGAGGTAGACAGGACCGGCTCCATCACTATCGTCTCCGACGAGCCCTATCCGGCCTACTCCCGCCCCCTCATCTCCAAGTACCTGGCCGGGGAGCGAACCCTCGACGGGATGCTCTTCCGCACCCCGGACTTCTACCAACGCAACAGCGTCACCACCCTTCTGGGCGTCAGGGTTGCCACGCTGCTGGTGGAAGACCGCACGGCCGAGCTGGACAACGGGCGGCGTATCGTCTGGGAGAAGCTCCTGATAGCAGCGGGCGGTGCCCCCATCGTGCCGCCCATCGAAGGGAAGCACAAACAAGGGGTTTTCAGCTTCAACACCCTCGCCGACGCCAGGGCGATCGACGGGTCCCTGGAGCAGGTCGAGAAGGCGGTGGTAATCGGTGGCGGCCTGATCGGCGTCAGTGTGACCGAGGCCCTGGTCAAGCGCGGAGTGAGCGTGTCGGTGGTCGAGAGGGAGAGCAGAATCCTTAACACCATCCTGGATGAAAGGGCATCGCGCATCGCTGAGGACGCGCTGCGAAAGGCAGGGGTCACCATCATCGACGGTTCCACGGCCGCCGAGGTGCTCGGCAGAGAGACAGTGACCGGCGTGGTACTGGACAGCAACGCAATGCTGCCGTGCGGCCTTGTCGTTGTGGCGGTGGGGGTATCGCCGCGCCTCGACCTGGTCGAAGGCACCGGCATCAAGGTGAATCGGGGGATACTGGTGGACCGCACCATGGCGACGACCTGTCCGGACGTCTACGCCTGCGGTGACGTCGCCGAAGCGCATGACGTGGTATATGGCACGAACCGGGTCACTCCCACCTGGCCCAACGCTTACATGAGTGGCAGGACTGCGGGGCGCAACATGGCCGGGGTCGAGACGCATTATCCCGGCGGCATATCCATGAACTCGCTCAGCTACTTTGGACTGGACATCACCGCAGCGGGCCTCACGGTGCCGCCAGAGGGTAACGGCTACAGAGTCCTCAGCAGGCATGGAGACAGTCAGTATCGGAGTGTGGTGCTCAGGGACGGCTGCGTCGTCGGGATGATATGCGTCGGCGACATAGAGCGGTCGGGCATCCTGTGCAGTCTCATTCGAGAAGCAATGCCCCTCCAAGGTCTCGATGAGGAGCTTCTCGCCGACGACTTCGGCCTGGTATCGCTGCCCCGCGCCCTTTGGGAAGGGCAGTTGACCGCGCTGACGGGGAAATCGGTTGCTGAAGAGACCGAACGTCACCATCCCGAGGAGTACGTGAGCGGCGAGTAGCCAGCCGTACGGAGCAGGGACATGAGAGAGTTGAGCAAGGTGAACAACCCCCACCACGACGCAAAGGTGATAGACGCCTGTTCTCTGTTCGGTGCTATGGACACCACAGGGAGGCGCTTCTCCGGCAAGAGGGTCATTCAGGCCATCGCCAACATGCATTTCCGCGGAAACGGATTGGGAGGGGGCTTTGCCATCTACGGCCTCTACCCGGACTATGCCGAGCAGTATGCCTTTCACGTTATGTATCTGTCACTCGAGGCGAAGGCGGAGGTTGAGGCCTTCGTCGAACGTTCATTCCGCGTTGTCGCCCGGGAGGAGGTCCCCACACAGCCCATACCGGCCATCAAGAACCCGCCGATGGTGTGTCGCTATTTCCTGGACGTGGAGCCGGCTCAACGTGGCTTTCAGTCGGAAGACGACTACGTCGTCGAAAGGGTCATGGAGATCAACGCGGGCATCAGTGACTCATTCGTCTTCTCCAGTGGCAAGAACATGGCGGTGTTCAAGGGCGTTGGATATCCCGAGGAGATCGCCGAGTATTTCTGCCTCGACCAGTATGAAGGCTATCTATGGACGGCGCACGGCAGGTTCCCCACCAATACCCCGGGCTGGTGGGGGGGCGCCCACCCCTTCAACATCCTGGACTGGACGGTGGTACACAACGGAGAGATTTCATCCTACGGCATCAACAGACGTTTCCTGGAGGAGTACGGGTATCACTGCACCATGCAGACCGACACCGAAGTGCTGGCATACGGCGTCGATCTTCTGGTGCGCCGCCACGGTCTGCCGGTGGACATGGTCGCCAGGGTATTCGCACCCCCCTTCTGGACGGACATGGAGCGGTGCACAGAGAAGGAGCGAACGCTTTACACCACCCTGCGACAGGTATACGGGAGCCTGCTGATGAATGGCCCCTTCACCATAATCATTGCGCACCAGGGCGAGATGATCGGCCTCACCGACCGGATAAGGCTGCGGCCCCTAACGGCAGGCACGAAGGGGCCAGTCCTCTACCTTGCTTCCGAGGAATCGGCCATTCGTCTGGTATGCCCTGACCTGGACCGGTCCTGGATTCCCATGGGTGGGGAGGCGATAGTGGGGAGCCTTAGCAGCCCCCTCGGTGGAGACAGAGCAGCAGTTGCAGGAGGAGCGGCCAGCCATGCTGACTAAGCGAATCATACCGTGCCTCGATGTCACCGGCGGAAGGGTGGTGAAGGGTATGAGCTTCACCAACCTGCGCGATGCCGGCGACCCGGTCGAGCTTGCCGCCTTCTACTACGCCGAGGGGGCCGATGAACTGGTGTTCCTCGACATCGGCGCCACACCGGAAGCTCGAGAGACCATGGCCGATGTAGTCGAGCGTGTATCGGAACAGGTGTTCATACCCCTTACCGTTGGAGGAGGGCTGCGCAGCGTTGACGATGTGCACCGCATGCTGGAGTCGGGGGCCGACAAGGTGGCAATCAACACCGCGGCGGTGACGCACCCCGAGCTTGTCACCGATGCTGCGACGAAGTTCGGCTCTCAGTGTATCGTCGTGGCCATCGACGCGAGACAGGTCGCCAGTAACGGCAGTCCCGGATGGAAGGTGCTGACTCACGGTGGAAGGAGGCCGACCGGCATCGACGCATTGGAGTGGGCCGGACGGGCCGTGGAACTCGGAGCCGGCGAACTGCTGCTCACCAGTTGGGACGCCGATGGACAGCGGGCCGGGTACGACCTGGCGCTGACGCGCGCCATCAGTGAGGCAAGCGCCGTGCCGGTGATCGCCAGCGGCGGTGCCGGAAATCTCGAGCACCTGTACCAGGCCCTCGTCGCCGGCAAGGCTGACGCTGTTCTTGCCGCCAGCATCTTCCACTTCGGCATCTATTCCATCAGCCAGGTCAAGGAGTTCCTCGGCAACCGGGGGATACCGGTGCGAAGGTAACGTTGCGATGAAGACGTATTTGTCACCCAGGTTTATGGTCGAGAGAGATGCGGCGCGCTGCATCCAGTGTCAGGTATGCGTCGACCAGTGCAGCTTCGATACCCACTACTACGACCCCGTGGACGATGAGGTGCGGAGCCGCGAGGAAAGGTGCGTGGGCTGCCATCGCTGTGTCGTGTTCTGTCCCACCGGTGCCCTGAATGTACGTAAGCACCCCCTCGAATACCGGGACAATTTCAACTGGCAACGAGACATCATCGAAGACACCATCAAGCAGGCGGAGACCGGCGGGGTACTTCTCACCGGGATGGGGAACGATAGGGGATATCGCATCTACTGGGACCACCTGGTGCTCAACGCCAGCCAGGTCACCAATCCGTCGATCGACCCTCTACGCGAGCCCATGGAGTTGACCACCTACCTCGGCCGGAAGCCGGACAGGGTGGAGCTGGATGCGAAGAGCGGGACGCTGAAGACGCGGCTCGCTCCGCAGGTCATGATCGAGGTGCCGGTGATGTTCTCCGCCATGTCCTACGGGGCGGTAAGCCTGAACGTCCATGAGTCGCTGGCGCGGGCGGCGACCGAGGCCGGCACGCTGTGGAATACCGGCGAGGGAGGGCTGCACCCCAAGCTGTACAAGTACGGCTACAGGACCATCGTCCAGGTCGCGTCAGGGCGATTCGGCGTGGACCCTGCGTACCTCGACGCCGGCAGCATCATCGAGATCAAGATCGGGCAGGGGGCAAAGCCCGGGATCGGGGGACATCTGCCGGGCGAGAAGGTGAGCGCCGAGGTGTCCATGACGCGCATGATACCGCAGGGAACGGACGCCCTCTCTCCCGCTCCGCAGCACGACATCTACTCAATCGAGGACCTGGCGCAGTTGATTCACGCCGTGAAGGAGGCCACCAACTACAGCAAGCCGGTTGCGGTAAAGATAGCGGCGGTACACAACTCGGCGGCCATCGCCAGTGGCATGGTGCGCGCCGGCGCCGACATCATCGCGCTGGACGGCCTGCGCGGGTCAACCGGTGCGGCACCCAAGATCATCCGCGACAACGTCGGCATCCCCATCGAGATGGCGCTGGCCTCGGTGGACGACCGGCTGAGACAGGAAGGCATTCGCAGCCAGGCCTCCATTGTCGTCGCCGGGGGCATTCGCAACAGCGGCGACGTGGCCAAGGCGATCGCCCTGGGAGCCGACGCCGTGTACATCGGGACGGCAGCGCTCGTCGCGCTGGGGTGCCGCCTGTGCCAGCAATGCCATACGGGGAGGTGTGCCTGGGGCATCTGCACCACCGACCTGAGGTTGACCAAGCGCATCAACCCGGATATCGGAGCCAGAAGGCTGGGGAACCTGCTCCGTGCATGGAGCCTGGAGCTTAAAGAGATACTGGGCGGCCTGGGGGTGAATGCGCTGGAGAGCCTGCGCGGGAACCGCCTACACCTCCGGGGTGTGGGCTTGAGCGACACCGAGCTTGAAATACTGGGAGTGCGAATGGCAGGGGGTTGACAATGACAGTACAAGTACGCGAGCACAGGGTTGATGGGGGGGTGCAGATAGACGCCTACGGGCTGACCTTCCGCGAGCTCAATGCGCGGCTGAGGGATGTGGTCGCCAACGGCACGGACCGCATCCAGCTCCACAACGTGTACGGGCAGAGGTATATCGGCACAGACCTGGACAGGCCGGTGGAGATCGAGATAAACGGCACCCCCGGCAATGATCTCGGGGCGTTCATGAACGGCCCGACCATCATCGTTCGTGGCAATGCCCAGGACGGCTGCGGGAACACGATGAATGACGGCACGATCGTCATCAACGGCCACGCTGGAGATATCGTCGGTCTGTCAGCGCGCGGGGGGAAGATATTCATCAAGGAGGACGTCGGCTACCGCGCCGCCATCCACATGAAGGAGTACAAGGACAAGAAGCCGGTGCTGGTCATTGGCGGCACCGCTCAGGACTTCTTCGGAGAGTACATGGCAGGCGGAATCGTGATCCTCCTCGGCCTCAACCTGGGGCACGGGGGACATCACAAGGCCAGATTCATCGGCACGGGGATGCATGGCGGTGTCATCTATCTGAGGGGGCAGGTGGAGGAGTACCAACTGGGCAAAGAGGTCGGAGTAGCCGAACCCGACGGGCAGGACATCGACACTATCCGGCGGTATGTCCGCGAGTTCGCAGAGCATTTCGAATACGACGCGGCGGCGATACTGAGGCATAATTTCGTGAAGCTCTTCCCGCTGTGGCTGAGGCCCTATGGGAGGCTCTACGCATACTAGACCGGCGCCGACAATTGTTTCGATGCCGGCGGAAAAGAGAAGGCGCCCCATCGGTGGACTGGCCTGAGAAGCCCGTCAGACCTTAGGCCGGTGGAGGGAACGGATGACCATGTCGAGGGTACTTATCGTAGGCAATGAGCCGGAGAAGACGGAAGGGCTGGGCCGGCGGCTGGCGCAGCGCGGCTTCGTTTGCTCGATGGCCCGCGACGACGAGAGACTGCTGGAACAAGTCGCCCAGCAGCCGCCCGACCTGGTGCTGGTGGCGGTAAATGGTTTCACCGGAGGCCCTTCGGCGCGACCGCTGGCCAACAAGGGCAGGCAACTTGCGGACGTGCCCACCATCGTCCTTCTGCCGCGAGAGGCCCTCGACGACCACAGTGCGGTCCCTGACGCGGACGATTTCGTCGTTGCGCCCTGGGACGCCTGCGAAGTGGCCTTGCGAGCCAGGCGAGTGCTGCGGCGCAACAACGGCACCGATGGAGAAGAAGTCATCGAATGTGGGGACCTGGTGATAGACCCGCTTCGCTGCGAGGTGCGGCTGCGTGGTCAGACCGTCACACTGACCTTCAGGGAATACGAACTGCTCAAGCTCCTGGCATCACACAAGGGTCGGGTTTTCACGCGCGACGCCTTGCTCAACCGCGTCTGGGGCTATGACTACTTCGGCGGTGACAGGACGGTGGACGTTCACGTAAGAAGGCTGCGGAGCAAGCTCGAAGGCGACGGCGACAACTTCATTGAGACGGTGAGACACATAGGCTACAAGTTCAGGTCAACCTGAATTGCCGCGTATACCGGCGCGGTGGGCCGGCAGTCAGCAACCTCTCTTAGCAAGGAGACCAGCAGCACTGAAGCGAGCGAAGGCTCGGGGCAATCGCCAGCCTGACATGGGTGAAGACTGGGGAGGCACGCTGGCACACAGTCAGAGAGGATCGGACAGTAAAGGAGGGGCTGGACAATGTGTGGAATAGCGGGATGTTTCGGACGACAAGACGTAGATACGGTCGGCCGCATGCTGGATGCGTTGCCACACCGCGGGCCGGATGACCGCGGCATTCACACCTTCAACGGCACGGTGTTCGGTCACACCAGGTTGTCCATTGTGGACGTTGCCCGCGGTCACCAGCCGATTCTGGCCGACAACGGCAGTATCGGGATCATCTGCAACGGTGAGATATACAACTTCCGTGACCTGAGGGCAGACCTCGCGTCCAAGTACCCCTTCAAGACGGACTCAGACACGGAGGCAATTCTGCACCTGTATCGAGAGAAGGGGCCGGAATGCGTTCGGGACCTGGACGGAATGTTCGCCTTCGCCATTTTCAGCGGCGATGATTTCATGCTGGCACGCGACCCCATCGGCATCAAGCCTCTCTACTACGGCTACGTGGAGGACATACTCTACTTCACCTCTGAACTCGGTGCCATGACTCTGGCCGGAGTTGCCGAAGTCCACGAGTTCCCCGCGGGACACTACTACACGCCGAGAGACGGTTTCGTACAGTACTACGAAATTCCGCCCGTCCAGGACCATTTACTGACCGACGTGGACGAGGCCTGTCGACTCATCCGAGACACGTTCATCAAGGCAGTCAAGAAGCGGCTGCTGGCCGACAAAGAGGTCCATGTCGGCTCCTTCTGCAGCGGAGGCCTGGATAGCAGCCTTGTCGCCGCCATCGCCGCCGATGAGATTCCGCACCTGCACACCTTCGTGGTGGGCATGCGCGACGAGGACGGCAACGAGAGCGATGACCTCAAGGCGTCCCGTATTGCGGCTAAGCATATCGGGTCAACCCACCACGAACTCATCTTCTCCGAGGAAGACTACTACGAGGCACTGCCCACGGTAATCAACAAGCTGGAGAGCTACGACCCGTCGCTGGTACGCTGCGCCGTTCCCTGCTTCTTCACCTGCAAGCTGGCAGCGGACTACGTGACGGTGGTGCTCACCGGGGAGGGGGCCGATGAGCTGTTCACCGGCTATCACTACATGAAGCACTACCCCATGGACAGGCTCAACGAAGAGGCGAGGCGCTGCATCGGAAACCTGCACAACATCAACCTGCAGCGGGCCGATCGCATGGGCATGTATTTCAGTTTGGAGTTGAGGGTGCCCTTCCTCGATGTGGCACTGGTTGACCTTGCCATGAAGATCCCTGCGGAGCTGAAGATACGTGAATCGGAGAAGGTGGGGGATAGAATCGAGAAGTGGATTCTGCGCAAGGCCTTCGAGGATACTGGCTATCTGCCCGATGAAATACTGTGGCGCTACAAGGTGCAGTACACTCAGGGAGCGGGGTGCGAGAGCCTCGGTGAGAAGATGGCCGAAAGAGAGATGAGTGACGACGAGTACGAACGCATCAGAGCCGAAAATCCGCACGCGGTGATCAACAGCAAGGAGGCGGCCTACTACTACAAGGTCTTCCGTCACTTCCATCCTCAAGACTCGATACTCGGCTCCATCGGAATATGGACCGGCTTCGACTTCGCCGAGGAGAGGGAGCGGGTGCGGGGCACCGTGGACGGTGACCTCAAGCACACCCACTAGGTCTGTAACACAAACGTAATGCGGACGAAATCCGCTCGAAACACCAGCCCTTTAACATAGTCCCCGGGACACATAGAAGAGACCGGGGGGATTCGTGCAAATGATTAGTGCCGGCGACACCACTTGGATTCTCATCTCCTCAGCTCTGGTGATGCTGATGACACCGGGCTTGGCCCTGTTCTACGGGGGCATGGTGCGAAGGAAGAACGTGCTGTCCACCGTGATGATGAGCTTCGCCCTCCTCGGCGTCATCGGCGTGCTGTGGGTGCTCTACGGCTACAGCCTGGGCTTCGGCCCCGATTTGGGTGGCTTCGTTGGCAAGCTTGACTGGGTTGGACTAATGGGGGTGGGACAGGAACCATCAGGCGTCTATGCCTCAACAGTACCTCACCTCGCCTTCATGGTCTTCCAGGGGATGTTTGCCATCATCACCGTCGCGCTGTGGACCGGTGGGGTGGTGGAGCGTACCCGGTTTGGCGCCTTCCTGGTACTGGCGGTACTGTGGTTCACCGTTGTGTACTGTCCCATCGCCCACTGGGTCTGGGGCGACGGCGGCTGGCTGGCACAGATGGGGTCTCTGGACTTCGCCGGCGGAGCGGTAGTACACATCAATGCCGGCATGTCGGCACTGGCCCTGGCACTGCTGCTCGGCCCCCGCCGTGGTTTCAAGGATAGGATGCCCATGGAGCCTCACAATATCCCCATGGTGGTCCTCGGCGCCGGGCTCCTGTGGTTCGGCTGGTTCGGCTTCAATGGCGGCAGTGCCCTCACCTCCGGCGGGATAGCATCGAGCGCCTTCGTGGCCACGAACATCTCTGCCGCGGCCGCCGCCGTCACATGGATGCTTCTCGGCTGGTATCACCGCCGACCGTCCGCTCTGGGGGTAGCCACCGGAGCGGTCGCGGGCCTGGTGGCCATTACCCCAGGAGCGGGATTCGTCCAGCCCATTGCGGCGATCCCCATCGGAGCCGTGGCCTCCGTCATCTGCTTCTACTGCATGCTCCTCAGGACGAAGTCGGGTGTTGATGAATCGCTGGACGTATGGGCAGTCCATGGCATGGGGGGCATCTGGGGCGCGCTGGCCACCGGCATCTTTGCCACAGTGGCCGTCAACCCGGGCGGAGCAGACGGCCTGCTCGCGGGCAATCCCCTCCTCCTTGCCAAGCAGCTGGCCTCCGTTGTTGCCGTCGGGGCCTTCGCCTTCGGGGCCACGTGGGCACTGGGGAAGGCGGTTGACGCAACCATAGGGCTGCGCGTCAGTCAAGAGGAGGAAATGGTAGGCTTGGACATATCACAGCATGGGGAACGTGCCTACGGAGGCCTGTCGTCATGAAGAAGATCGAGGCCATCATAAGGCCGGAGAAGCTGGAACCGGTACGGGCTGCTCTGGCGGAGTACGGCATCCTCGGCATGACGGTCACCGAGGTGAGCGGCCGGGGACGGCAACAGGTCACGCTGCAGTGGAGGGCGGGCGACTATCGGGTGGAGCTCTTGCCCAAGCTGAAGATAGAGGTGGTCGTGCTCGACGAAGACCTGGGCCGCGCGCTCAACGTAATCGTGAGCAACGCGAGGACCGGTGACCGGGGGGACGGCAAGATATTCGTTCTGCCCGTCGAGCATGCGGTGCGCATAAGGACGGGTGACCAAGACGAGAGCGCGGTCTAGGCCGCACAAGATAGAAGCTCACGAAAGGAGGGTCAAATGGTAACAAAGAGCAAACGGGAAGGCAAGGATTATGTCCTCAAGACGGCGAAGGAGCGGGATGTCAAGTTCATCAGGCTGTGGTTCACCGACATCCTGGGAATGCTCAAGAGCTTCGCCATCACGGTGGAGGAGTTGGAGGGAGCCCTGGAGCAGGGGATGGGTTTCGACGGGTCATCCATCGAGGGGTTTGCCCGGATAGACGAGAGCGACATGGTGGCCCTACCCGACCCGGAGACCTTTCAGCTTCTCCCATGGAGGCCAAAGGAGCATCACGCCGTGGCCCGCATGTTCTGCGACGTGCTGATGCCCGGGGGCCAGCCCTTCGAGGGCGACCCGAGGTACGTGCTCAAGAGGAACCTGAAGCGCGCCGCCGAGAAGGGTTATACCTTCTATGTCGGGCCTGAGTTGGAGTACTTCTACTTCAAGGACTCCAATGGGACGGAGATGCTGGACCAGGGCGGCTATTTCGACATGACCCCCCTGGATGCGGCGATGGACCTGAGGAGGGAGACCGTTCTCACTCTGGAGGAGATGGGCATAGGCGTGGAGTACTCTCACCACGAGGTCGCTGGCAGTCAGCACGAGATAGACATGCGATACACCGACGCCCTCACCATGGCGGACAACGTCATGACCTACCGGCTGGTGGTCAAGCAGATAGCCATGAAGTACGGCGTCTATGCCACCTTCATGCCCAAGCCCGTCTTCGGGGTCAACGGAAGCGGCATGCATGTACATCAGTCCCTGTTCAAGGACGGGAGAAACGCCTTCTTCGACGCCAAGGACCCCTACCATCTGTCACAGACGGCCAGGAGCTACATTGCCGGCCTGCTGAATCATGCGCCTGAGATAACCGCCGTGACCAATCAATGGGTCAACTCCTACAAGCGGCTGGTCCCGGGCTATGAGGCCCCGGTCTACCTGACGTGGGCACGCCGCAACCGCTCCGACCTTATCCGGGTGCCGGAGTATCAACCGGGCAAGGAGAAAGCAACAAGGATGGAGTTCAGATCGCCCGACCCGGCCTGCAACCCATACCTCGCTTTCAGTGTCATGCTCGCCGCGGGGCTGCATGGGATAGAAAGAGGATACGAAGCACCGGAGCCCGTTGAAGAAAACGTGTATGAGATGAGCGAGGACGAGAGGGTCAAGAGGGGAATAGGCACGCTTCCTGGCAGCCTGTGGGAGGCTATCGAGCTGGTAGAGGTGAGTGAGATCGTGCGAAAGGCGCTTGGCGAGCACCTGTTCCACGCTTTCATAAAGAATAAGAAGATCGAGTGGGACCTGTACCGCGCCCAGGTGACCGACTACGAGCTCAAGCGATATCTGCCGGTGCTCTAAACGGCACCACCCGCCACCGGCCAAGGAGGTGTATCTGTGCGGCGCATGCGCGTGGGCTTGGCTCAAATCAATGCCACAGTCGGCGATTTCGCCGGCAACACCGCGAAGATATTAGAGGTCATGGGCAGGGCGAGGTCCCTGGGGGTTGATCTTGTCGCGTTCCCCGAGCTCGCGATATGCGGCTATCCCCCGGAGGACCTCCTGCTCAAGCCGCAGTTCATCGCGGAGAATGCCAGATGCCTCCAGAGTGTCATCGAGGGGTCACATGGCATAGGGGCCGCCGTCGGGTTCGTCGACGCCCCGCAAGACATCTACAATGCTGCGGCCATTGTCCATGACGGCAGGCTGGTCGATGTCTACCACAAGGTGTTCCTGCCGAACTATGGGGTATTCGATGAGGACCGCTATTTCCGAGCGGGAAACGAATGCCCGGTGTACGTGATAAACGGCGTTCGGATAGGCGTCAATATCTGTGAGGACATCTGGTATGAGGCGGGGCCAGCCACCGCACAGGCATATGCCGGCGCCGAAGTCATCGTCAACATAAGCGCCTCCCCCTACCATTTTGGCCGTGGTGATTATCGGCAAAGGATGCTGGCCACGCGCGCCGCGGACAATGTGGCCCTGGTGGTCCACTGCAACCTGGTCGGCGGTCAAGATGAGCTGGTCTTTGACGGCAACAGCATGGCGTTCGACGAACGGGGCAGACTGCTTGCCCGGGGAAAGCAGTTCGAGGAGGACCTCGTTGTGGTAGACCTCGATGTAGAGTCTGTTTTCCGCAGCCGCCTGCGGGACTCAAGGTTGAGAAAGGAAACACTATTGCTTGACCACAAGGAGTGGAATACGCCTAGAAAGGAGGTCTCTCAAGAGAGCTTCGCCGCCTCGAAACCGCCGCTGCCGAAAAATGGGCACGAACCCCTCAATGGTCCCGGCGAGGTCTACCAGGCACTGGTTCTGGGCACGCGGGACTACGTCGGCAAGAACGGCTTCAGAAAGGTGGCCGTTGGCCTGTCCGGGGGGATCGATTCCAGTCTCGTGGCTGCCATCGCTGTCGACGCCCTGGGGCCAGGCAACGTCGTCGGCGTGTCGATGCCGTCCAGATACTCTTCGCCCGGCAGCAGGTCTGACGCTGAGCTTCTGGCCGCCAGTCTTGGCATCGAGTGCATGGCCGTTCCCATTGAGCACGTCCACCAGTCCTACCTCGACGTGCTAGCCGGCCCCTTCGCCGGGACGGAGCCGGACGTCGCCGAGGAGAACATCCAGGCCCGCATCCGGGGCAACCTGCTCATGGCCCTGTCCAACAAGTTCGGCTGGCTCGTCCTGACCACCGGCAACAAGAGTGAAATGGCCACCGGCTACGCCACCCTGTACGGCGACATGGCCGGCGGCTTCGCCGTTATCAAGGACGTGACCAAGACCATGGTCTACCAGCTTGCCGAGTACCGTAACGCGACGGCAGGCCGTGAACTCATTCCGTCCAACGTCATCGCCAAGCCCCCTTCAGCCGAGTTGAGGCCTGACCAGTTGGACACCGATAGCCTGCCGCCCTACGACATCCTGGACGCAGTGCTCGTCGCCTACGTTGAGGAGGACAGGAGTGTTGAGCAGATCATCGCCATGGGATTCGACGAATCGGCGGTAAGGCGGGTTGCCCGTCTGGTGGATGGAAGTGAGTACAAGCGACGCCAGGCGCCCCCCGGGGTCAAGATAACCCCCAGGGCGTTTGGCCGGGACAGGAGACTGCCCATCACCAATCGGTTCGGCGTGTAGCGTGCGTGTCGTTGTTTTTCCTCTAGTGGGGGGTGCTATAATGGCGCTAGCACAGGCCGAGTAGTGAAGGAGCGTCCGGACATTGCAGAGCGCGATACCCGACACTGAGAAGAAGATTGTGTCCATCCTCAAGGTTCTGAGCGAGTCGTCTGAACCGTTGGGTTCAATCACTATCGCCCGAGAGCTGGGACGCCACGGTGTCTTCATGAGCGAGAGGGCAGTGCGGTACCACCTGAGGATAACCGACGAAAGGGGTCTCACCCAGCCTTTGGGCGCGGACGGTCGGATGATTACGCCCAGAGGGCTTGAGGAGCTCAGGGACGCGCTGGCACCAGACCAGATCGGCTTCATCCTCGAAAGGATCGAGTTGCTGGCGTTTCGCACCACCTTCGACCCGGTGAAACGGACCGGTCAGGTGGCCATCAACACCTCGCTCCTGGGGGAAAGCAAGCTCAAGAAGGCCCTCAGCGCCATGAAGGACGCCATCAAGGCCAACCTGTGCGTGAGCGACCTCATGGCCGTCGGCCACGCGGGTGAGAAGCTGGGCGATGTGGCCATACCACAGGGCAAGGTGGGTATTGCCACGCCATGTGCCGCGACTATCAACGGTGTGTTGCTGAAGGCCGGCATCCCTGTTGAATCGAGGTTCGGCGGTGTGCTCGAGATCGAGAACTCGAAGCCAAAACGTTTCGTCGCCATAATCTACTACTCGGGCACCTCGCTCGACCCCTCCGAGCAGTACATCCGCGCCAGGATGACACGGGTGGGCGATGCCGCCAGAACCGGCAAAGGGCGTATCCTCGCCAATTTCCGCGAGGCCCCCGCGGCATCGCGGCTGGCCATCGAGGAGATAGTCTCCAGCTTGAGGGAGGCCCGTATCGGCGGGGTGTACGTGGTCGGTAACACCAGTGAGCCGGTGTGCCAGATCGCGGTAGGCCTCAACCGCATCGGGCTCGTGCTGCTCGGTGGACTCAACCCCATTGCGGCGGCGGCGGAAGCCGGGGTCGAGGTCGAGAGCGTCGCCGAAAGCGGCATGATCGACTACAGCCAACTGACGGAGTTCTCGAAACTGTCGTAGGTGGAGCTCGGGCTCAGTTGGAGTGTACTTCTGTTTTAGAGACAATCCCGAAGGGAGGTGAGCCATGTCATACGACTGGGGTCCACATTACATAGTCCCTTCCGAGGTTCTCAGGAACTTCTCCGGGGTCGTGCGCCTGCGCGAGCAGTACGACGAAGAACTGCTGTCCAAGGAGTTGAAGGAACTCGGAATACACGGCCCCGTCACCAAGGTGACCAATCCATGGTACTACCGCAAGAAGGGTTCCCATACCTGGATCAAGATCGGGGAGTCCCAGGATAGGGGAGAGAACTTCGCGGTCAGGTGGGACACGTCCACGCTGGACAACGGGCAATACGAAGTGTTCGGGCTGATGCACGTCTTCGTGAGGGAGGGCGACATCGAACGCGCCATTGCCCGGGAAAACGTGGTCGAAGTCACCGTCGAGAACTAGGGGAGACATTGCCCCATCGAACGGGCTCCGCAGGTCGGAGCCCGTTCTCTTATCCCCGGCTCACCACCTCCGGTCCGGGTACCGCGGCGTGTGGCCACGCCCGGCGCTATGCTAGTACGAGTCCCGGTAGATTCGCGCGATGCCCGCGGCATCCAGCCCGCCGGGGTGCCGGCTGAGCCACGGTGACGACTCTATGGCGAGCGCCGCTATCTCGTCGGCACGCTCCAGCTCGCAACCAAGGTCTCGCAATCGCAGCCGCATCCCCACGCTTTCCAGCCACTCTTCAGTGGCGGCTATTCCGTCCGCCTTGCTAAAGACGTTTTGCCCCAGCAGCTCGAACCTGTCCTTCATCACCGGGAAAGTGAATCTCATCCACGCCGGCAGCAGAGCGGCCAGACCCTCACCGTGAGTAACGTCGTAGTACCCGCTCAGCGCGTGCTCAACACCGTGCAGGGTCAGCCAGCCCCTGCCGCCCCCTATTCTGACGAATTGTGACATGGCCATGGTGCTCGCCCAGGAGAGATGAGTGCGGGCTTCAATGTCGTCCAGCCGCGCCAGTGCTTGCGGCAGGTACTTCACCAGCATCTTCATCACGGTCTCGCGAATGCCGTCGGTTAGCGGAGTGGGCGCTTCATCGGTGACATAAGGTTCGACGACGTGGGTGAAGGAGTCTATCCCTCCCGCCTTCGTCTGCCTCTCCGGCACGGTAAGCGTCAGCTCAGGGTCAACGACAGCGACTCTGGCCTGGATACTGGGGCTGTCCACCCCGGTCTTCACGTGGGTTTCCCAGTTCGTGATTATGGCTCCGCTGTTAATCTCAGAGCCCGTGCCAGCCATGGTCGGTACCTGAATGATCGCCGGAACGGTACCGCCCGGCTCATCCCTGACTCCCACATAGCTCCAGATTGGCTTGGTACCGCTGCTGGCCAGGGCTACCCCCTTGGCCGTATCCATGGCGCTGCCTCCACCCAGGCCGATAATCAGGTCAACCTTCTCCCTGCGGGCCACTTCGGCTCCCTCGTCCACCGTTGAGCTGCGCGGATTGGGCTCCACCTTCTCAAAGGTCACAGCATCCACCCCGTTCTCTCTCAGGTTCTCAATGACTCTGTCCAGCAGCCCGATTCCTCGCATCTCCGGGTGGGTAACTATGAGAGCCTTCTGCCCCAGCTTCTTCGCCTCTTCGCCCAGCCGGCTCATTCTCCCCGCACCGAACATGATCTTCGTTGGCAACTCGAATCTCATCGACATCGCGCTTCTTCCTCGCTTTCTGTTGCAGGATTCGCATGGTGTCAGGCAGTCCGTCATCGCTATTAACCCGCAACTGGTTCGGGTTGTCAACAGTTGGCAGGAACACACGACCCACACGCCTGGCCCTCGCCACCGCAGCGGGTAGGAAGATTTGACGTTCCTGCTGACATGCAGGTATAATCACCAGCGGAACGAGTAATGCTGACAGTAGGCGTGGATATAGGTTCTCTGACCACCAAAGCGGTCATACTGGAAGACAGCAAGGTCATAGCGCACGAGCTGGTTCTTACCGGTGAAAGCAGCCGTGAAGCCGCTGTCAGGGCAGTGCAAGGAGCCGCCAGCGTTGCCGGAGTGGACACCGGCGATGTCGCCAAATTCGTCTCCACCGGGGCGGGAAAGAGCGAGACGCCATATGGTAGTGAACAGGCAACCGAGGTGCTCAGCGCTGTCAGAGGCGCTCTGTTCTACTATCCCTCGGCAAGAACGGTCATTGACATGGGCGCTGAAAGCGTCCGCGTAGCCCGATGTGGTGCCAACGGGCGAGTGGTGGACTTCGGCACCAATGACAAATGTGCCTCAGGCACCGGAACCTTCCTCGACACCATAGCCAAGGCGCTGGAGTTGACAGTCGAGGATATAGGCCCCCTCTCCCTGCAAGCCAAAGAGGATATCCTCATAACCGCAACCTGCGCCGTCTTCGCTGAGTCGGAGGTTGTGGGACTGATCGCTCGAGGCAAGGACAAGGCCTCCATTCTGAGCGGTATTACCAGGTCCATTGCCAGCAGAGTGTATGGACTGGCGAACCGGGTAGGCATCAACAAGGACGTCATATTCGTAGGTGGGGGAGCCAAGAATATCGGGCTCAGGAACAGTCTGGAAAGCCTCATCAAGCAGGAGCTTCTTGTTCCCCCAAACCCCCAGCTTACGGGAGCAGTGGGAGCAGCCGTCATTGCTCAGGAGAAGAGTCAAGCCAAATGATCACCGCAGGTGTAGACATCGGCTCTTTGACAGGGAAGGCACTCATACTCGATGACAACAACATCGTCGCGTGGAGTCTGATACCCACCAATCCCGATAGCAGCGTAACGGTGCAGAGAGCGATGGATGCAGCTCTGGAGAAAGCGCACCTGTCGCTCGATGATTTGGACTATGTCGTATCCACCGGGTACGGCAGACTGGTGGTCCCCTTTGCCCAGCGAAACGTCACCGAGATCTCCTGTCACGCCAAGGGTGCGCATTGGTTCTTCCCCGAGGTAAGGACCATATTGGATATGGGAGGTCAGGACTGCAAGGCGATAAGATGTGACGACACCGGCAAGGTCACCAACTTTGCCATGAACGACAAGTGTGCTGCCGGTGCCGGCAGGTCCATGGAGGTAATGGCAGACTTGCTGCAGGTACCCCTCGACGACCTGGGTGAGCTCTCGCTGCAGATAGTGGATGCTATGGTACCTATCAGCAATACCTGTGTCGTCTTTGCCAAGTCCGAGGCCCTGTCTCACCTGCGTCGCGGGAAACACAGGAGCGACATTCTGGCGGGAGTATGTGAGGCGCTGGCCACCAGGGTTCACAGCCTCATGCAACGGGTAGGAATAGAGTCCGAGTTCGTCATCAGTGGCGGGATCGCCAAGAATATCGGCATTGTGAAGCGGCTGACCGATAAGACGGGCTTGACTCCCCGCATATCCTTTGAGCCCCAAGTAGTGGGAGCACTGGGGGCCGCTCTCTTTGCCCAGGAGTCGCTCAGGCGAGAGCAGCAAGCCTAGGGCGATGCGGCCGCGGCGCCGCCAGGTCTTGTCGAGCCCGTGCGGACACGTGAGGCGCCATTGTTCCGGAGCTAGATATGATCGCTCACTATGGCTATGCTGACGGTTCAGGCGAATACTACATCATCATCGACACCGACAGGTGCGATGGCTGTGAGGAATGCGTCAAGGTATGCCCCCAGGGGGTCTTTGAAGTAGCCCTTGATGACTATGACAAGGCTGTCGCCCGTGTTAAGGAGGACGTGACGAAGTCCATCCACTTCGTCTGTCTGGGATATCACCGCAGGTGCGCCAACGAAGAGAGCAACTGCCACGCAGTCTGTCCGCAAGATGCCATAAGCCACACGTGGTAGCAGGGACGCCCGGGCCCCGCTGCCCTCCTATGACCCCCAGAGGCCTATTCTCTTCAGTATTCCCCTGACCGCCTCCACACTGGGAGAGGTGTCAGGAAGGTCGACAATTGGCTTGCCCGTCGCGTCGTATTCCGTTATGTTCTCGTCCTCAGGAATATGGCCGAATACCTCCAGCCCCAGCTCCCGGGCACGCTCGTCCACCGACTGGCTGTTTTCTCTCAGCCTGTTGATGACCAGACCCTTCTGACCCAGCCTGGTGCCGGTGCGCACACCGGCAATCCCCTGAATGACGCTTGCCGTCTGGAAGCCTCTGATGGAGGTATCGGTGAGAATCACCAGGATATCTATGCTCTCGAGCGCCCTTCTGTTGATCTGCTCAGGCCCTGCCTCACCGTCGACTACAGTGACGTCGTACTCCTCCGAAAGGCTCTGTATTCCGTATCTCAGCAGGTCGTTGATGCCACAGTAGCAGCCCGGCCCCTCTGACCGGCCCATCACCAGCAAATCAAACCCGTTCCCGTGCTCCACGATATCCCCTATCACCGCGCCGACATGTCGCTCCATTACCGCCTTCCTCGCCATGGGGTCCTCGATTATCTGCGTCCGAGTCTCGGAAAGGGTCTTGCCAACATCCATCCCCAGCGTATAGGGCAGGCTTATCGATGAATCGGCATCTATGGCCAGAACCTTGACGCCCGTGTCCCTGCCCAGGAGCCGGATCATCAGGGCGGAAAGCATGGTCTTCCCCGTGCCCCCCTTGCCGGTTACGGCGATTACCTTCGACATGGTGCCCTCACCTTCCCATCGTTTCTACCTGGCGTGAATCTCCCGGGAGATACTGCTCGGGTTGTCCTGATGCAGTTGCCGGCTCTCCACCGAACCGCCTTTCGCCTATACCATCATGGTGTTGAAGAAGTCACTGATATGGGCTCTTATGCTCTCCGGTGAGAAGACCCTCCCATCGAAGAAGTCCACCTCCACGATCAGGACAGGGATTCCAAGCTCATCGGCCAGCCTGTCCTTGAAGAGCTTCTGCACCGCCCACATGTTCTTGCAGCCGATGTGCAGGGTCATGACAACTACGTCCAGCTTGAAGTCCCGGCATGTGGGGATAGCATAGCCGAACCAGTCGTCTATACTTGCCCAGCATTCCCGGGACATCGGTGCGTTTATCTGCTTTCGGGCCAGGCCTTCCATCATCTTCCTTCTGCTGGACAAATCTGGAGTCGGTCGGCTGGTTTCGGTGCCCAGCATGGTATTGACCACGATCACGCCGAACTCCTGCTCCATCCAGTCAAACAGCGTGCCATCCGCAGCAACCCACGTCGAGAACAGGCCTGCCCTCAGCTTCTGATTGGGTATGTATCCCTCTCCCGTTTCCACCACGGACTTCCCGTATTCGTACATATTCTTGTACAGCTCCACCCCCTCGGGAGTTCCCGCTGAATCCAGCAGTGTCGATGCCAGTATCCTGGGGAGAGGGCACGGCACCATCTTCATCAAGTCATTGACCTTAAGGCTGTACTCATGGGCACGGTTGGAGAACTCCATGACCTCCCTGAGCTTGTCGTCTTCCAGCTTTCTCCCGCTGTGCTCTTCGACAAAGGCGACCATCCTTTCCAGCTCGTCGGCAACGTACTGGACCACTCGCTCATCCTTCCCTCCAGGGATGTCCAGAGTCAACAGGGGCACTCCCAGGTACTGGGCGATCGCGGAGTACGTCACCAGAGTGGAATCGCAGGGCTGTCCGGCATGGACCACCATGGTGGGTGGAGGCATGTCACCACACAGGGTCGCCCCAATCATGATCTTCTGAGTGGAACAGACATGGTCGGCCACGAGGTGTTCGTGTGCTATGTCGATATACTTCTCGTTGAGCTTGCCGGGAAGCACAGCGCAGAAGAGCCCGATTTCGTCCTGCATGATCGTGGGAATGCCCATGGCATGAAAGATCTCGGGGGAACCGCAGAATGAGTTCCAGTTGACCGGCATCCCTTGTTCAACCGCGTCGGCCACCCTGCCCCAGTGTTTGGCCAGCGTGGCATACCGCCACTTCGTCTCGGGTGGTTGTGCGTCCATCATCATCTTAGTAGCAAAGGCCATGACCTTGAGCAGTTCCGTCTTCTCTGCCATTCCTACCTCCTTCCGCCTTGGGTTGCATCAGCCGGGGCCTGAACGCGGGTCTCGAGCTGTTGTCCACCACCTCCGATCACCTTTGCCCCCGCCTTGAGGTCGTCCTCAGTATTCTCCGAAGCCCGCGCTCTTGACCTGCATACGAAACTCGCCGGTTTCTCCCCAGATTGCCTTTCGTCTATGCCATCATGGTGTTGAAGAAGTCACTGATCCGGGCTCTTATGCTCTCGGATGAGAAGACCCTTCCGTCGCAGAAGTCGACCTCCACCAGGAGGGTGGGGATTCCCAGTTCATCGGCCAGCCTGTCTTTGAACAGCTTCTGGGACGCCCATATGTTCTTGCAGCCGATGTGCAGGGTCATAATAACCACGTCCAGCTTCCAGTCCCGGCACGTGGGCAGGGCGTAGTCGAACCAGTCATCCAGGCTTCCCCAGCATTCTCTGGACATTGGTGCGTTTATCTGCTTCCGCGCCAGGGCTTCCATAATCTTCCTTCTGCTGGACAAATCGACAGCCGGTCGGCTGGTGTCGGTGCCCAGCATGGTGTTGACTATCATCACGCCGAAGTCCTGCTCCAGCCAGTCGAACAGCGCGGCATCCTCGGCAACCCACGTGGAGAACAGGCCCGCCCTGTACTTCTGGTTGGGGACATGGCCCCTGCCAAACTCGGCAACAGCTCTTCCAATCTCGTAGAGGTTCTTATAGTACTCCGCGCCCTCAGGGGTCCCCGCTGAGTCCATTAAAGGCGTCGCCAGCATCCTGGGGAGAGGGGAAGGCACCAGCTTGGTCAACTCATTGACCTTGGCGCTGTACTCATGGGCAGTGTTGGAGTACTCCATGACCTCCCTGAGCTTGTCGTCTTCCAGCTTCTTCCCGGTATGCTCTTCGAGGAAGGCAACCATCCTTTCCAGCTCGTCGGCGACGTACTGCACCACTCGTTCATTCTTGCCTCCGGGGATGTCGAGAGTGAACAAGGGCACCCCCAGACGGTGGGAGATCGCCGAGTAGGTCACCATGGTCGAGTCGCAGGGCTGGCCGGCGTGGACTATCGTCGTCGGTGGGGGGAGGTCCCCGCAAAGGGCCGCGCCAATCATCACCTTCTGAGTCGAACAGACATGGTCAGCCACGAGATTCTCGTGAGCTATGTCGATGTACTTCTCGTTGAGCTTGCCGGGGAACATAGCGGACATGACCCCGACCGTCTCCTGCATGATCGAGGGAATGCCCATGGCATGGAAGATCTCGGGGGAACCGCAGAAGGAGTTCCAATTGATGGGTTCCCCTCTCTCATGGGCTTCGGCTATCCTTGCCCAGTGCTTCGCCCGCGCCGCGCCCACCCACTTGAGCTCGTCCGGTTGCCCGTCATTCATCATCTTGGTGGCAAAGGCGAGAACCTTGAGCAGTTCCATTTTCTCCGCCAACGTTATCTCCTTCTCCCTTCTATTACTTCCGCCAGGGCCTGGACCCGCGTCTTGAGCTGCTCCTCACCGCTGAGCCAGTACTCCCTCTCCAGGAGCATGAACGGCAGGCCCAGCTCTTTCATCTTCTCCCCAACGTAGAAGGCCTCCCCACCCCACAGGTCGCACCACCGTAGCCTCTGGTAGATGACGCCGTCGACCTTGAACCTCTGCATCATCTGCGTGGCGAAGTCCCATCTCTCGGGTTCATTCCCCGTCATCCTGGCGCAGGAAGGGTTGTTGAGGTAGGACCTGGCCAGGGCGGAGATTGGGTCACCGTCGCCCTCCACCATGTTCCAGAAATACCTGCTCCCGAAGCACAGGGTGTCGGCGACCACCAGCCCGCCGGTGTCCTCTATCGCCTTCACGAAGTCCCAGTTATCACAGGCGCCGCCCATCAGCATGAACCTGGCATGGTAGTCGGATATGCCTTCCTCCTCCTCCAGCTCCGACACTAGCCTCTCCAGGAGCTTCTCATACTGCTCGGTAGGGCACCGGTAGCCGGCGACAAGAACCTGCATCATTTCGCTGCCCTTGATGGGAGGCTTGTCCCTTTCCCTAAGATCATAGACCTTCTTGAGCAGCCCCCTGATCCTGTTGTACGTGTCAATGGCGCTGGCCAGGCTCTCGTCGGTGATCTTCACCCCGAAAGCCTCTTCGACACTCTCCTTGTACTGGATGAGCTCGTCTCTGTACCACCCCTCCGGCCCCTCGCCTACTCTGTGAGGCACATTCATATAGTGCATGTAGGGGCAGCCCACCCCGTATTTCCAGTTGTCGTACAGGCGACGAAGATGGTCACAGCTATTCATCAGCACTATCCCGTCAAGGAATCCGTACTCCCCGGTCAGAGCAAGCTGCAGGCAGCTACGGGCGAAGGTGCAGTTGAAGTGAGACATGTAGCCATCTGCTTCCGTAGTCTCCGTGCAGCCTGTTGGAGCCAGCCGGTAGGGCAATATGCCGCCGGCGTGGAGTATTTCCTCGGGAATGTAGGAACAGATGAAACCTACTACCTTCCCACCTTTCTCCTTCCAATCCTTGATAGCATCATTGTAGGGCGCTTTCGCCAACTCCACCAATTCTTCAAGTGCCGTCATTTGCCCCTCCTGAAGTTTATTGTTCACCCTGAACTACCCTGGCCATTCCAGCACCCCGCTTGCCCATCGGCAGACCATCCCGGGTAGAGGTGCTGCAGGCAGCCCATCATATGCTGCGATGCGGCGTACGGAGGCAGCCCAAACCAACGCCGGGAGCGCAGACGAACGCCGCCAGTTGCCGCCTGTCGGTCTCCCACGTCTGGCCCCGTGCCTGCCCTACCACCCGAAGGAGTAGTAGCCCAGCGCGGTGTCCAGCAGGCGGCGCTGCGGGCCGCCGAGCCACAGTTGGACTATCTTCACGTCTCGCAGGTACTTCTCGACGTTCAGTTCGTAAGCGTACCCGTACGCTCCCATCAGCTCCATGGCCTTGTTTGTCACCCACACCGCCATGTCACAGGCGTAGTTCTGCGCCGCGGAGCATTTCGAGAGCAGGAAAGGCTCCCCGGAGCGGCCGTACTGACCGGACCCTACCATCTCCGAGACCTTCTGGTGAAACGCCCTGGCGCAGTCGATCCGCTGCGCCATATCTCCCAGGATAGCGGCGTGGAGTGAGCGCTCCCTGACGGCTCTGCCGGCTATCTCCCTGTCCTTGGTCCATTCCAGGGCGATTTCGAAGCAGGCTTGAGCCGCTCCTATGGCGAAGGTGCACGACCCAAGACGCCCGCTGCCCACTATGTCGTGAAGGATCTTGGCGTCATCCCCCGGCCCGGCCACTCTGTTCCCCTTTGGCACTCTCACGTCGTCGTAGAATATCTCGCCATTCCAGTCCGTCCAGCACATGCCCATCTTCGGCATCGGCTTGCTGAAAGACAGCCCCGGCGTGCCCGGTGGGACGTGGATGAGGGCCAGCCCCTCGTCGCCTGCATTCGGGTCGGTGGTGCACACCGTCATATAGGTTATGTCAGACTGCCCGGTGCCGGTGGGCCACATCTTCCGACCGTTGATCACCCACTCGTCGCCGTCGAGCTTGGCGATGGTGCGGATGGTGCTGCAGTGCTGCGTTGGGTCCTCGACGTTGGCGCCCCCCGACGGCTCGGTGATGACCATGCAGGAGGCGTGGGGTTTGTCATCGCAGATCTTGCGCAGGAGGGGCTCCAGCAGGTCGAAGCGTCCCGCCACCGCCATGGGCATAATGGTCCACTGGATTATGCCGAGGTGCAGCGCCAGCCCGCAGTCCCCGCGCGACAGTTCTTCGGTGACCAGGCTGCCTATGGCCCGGTTGGCTCCCAGGCCCCCCACCGCCTCCGGCCAGAACATCCTTTGCAGCCCGAGATCCACCAGCCCCTGATGGACCTCATGTATGGTATCCATCGCTAGCTTCTCGTCGTGATGCCAGCCTCCATCCAGGTCCATGCGGCGGGGCATTATCTCCCTGTCGACGAAGTCGCGAATCCCCTTCACTATCTCGAGGTCCCCGTCGGTGCACGCCGGCGCGCCCAGATACTTCTGCCTGAGGTCTGCAACTGTCACCATCTGTACGACATCCCTCCTTATTTCGCTAGTCCGTTCCACCCATTGTAGCAGGGGCGGACGGAACCGTCACCCTATCGTGCGCGGAAAGCCCAGCGCGCCGCACAACCTCGGGAGATGACGTTCACTACACCGCCTCAGGGGATGCGCCGCACGAAGGGGAACCTCAACCCCACGACGAGAGGGAGCGCCATGCACACGCCGCCCATGACAAGCAGCGCCAGCGGCGCCCCGAAAGCGTCGGCCAGAGGCCCGGCGACCATGGTCCCCAGAGGTACCAGCCCGCGGTCAAGCGTGTAGACCGACATGACCCGGCCGCGCATCTCCGGAGGGGCGATCTCCAGCATGCTGGTGTTGATGAATACCCTCGCGGCGGTAGCGGTAAGGCCGATGAACGCCACGATAACCAGGGAAAGAGGGAACCACGTTGACTGGGAAAACCCCATGATAAGGGCACCGAAGGCGAAGATGCCAATGAGAATCAGCAGGCCCTTGCGAACGATTCTCGCCAGGGCGGCGATGAGCAGGACGACCACGAGAGCTCCCACGCCTGCCAGGGACTGAAGCCAGCCAAAACCCGAGGCGCCCACGTGCAGCACCTCGTCAGCCATGACCGGCATCAGGACCATGTAGGGCATACCGAAGAGCATGGGAACGAGGGCCAGAAGCACCAGGGCAAGGATGGTCTTGGTCCGGTAGACGTAGCTGAAGGTCTCCCCCAGGTCAGCGTGCAGTGACGTTCTCTCCGCCCTGGCGGTGACGGCGGGCACTCTCATTATGATGGTGGTGACGAGCGTCAGCACGTAGACGCCGGCCGAGATGTAGTACACCCCGCTCACGCCAATCGGGGCTATGAGCAGGCCGGCCAAGCCGGGACCGACAACGCGGGTCACGTTCATCGCGGCGGCGTTGAGGGCAACAGCACTGTGCAGTTCATCCTCTTTCACCAGGCTGGGGATAAGAGAGGTCCGCGCCGGCTGGTTAAAGGACATGGAGCAGCCCATGACGAAAGCGGAGAGGAGTACGTGCCACACCTGAACAACTCCCGTAGCTATGAGCGTGGCGATAACCAGATAGTTGATCAGGGTGGTGGTCTGGCAGGCAATAAGGATCTTGCGCTTGTCGAAGCGGTCGGCGAGGACCCCGCCGACAAGCCCGAAGAAGAGCATGGGCACGGCTCTGAGGAGGCTGACCGTCGCCAGAAGGGTGGCCGAACCGGTCAGCTCCCATATCAGCCAGCTTCGGGCTATCGCTTCCACCCACAGGGCTGCTGAATGTCCGAACTGCCCGGTCCACAGCAGGCTGTAGTCGCGATTGTGCAGAGCTCGAAAGGGCTGCCCCCGTCCAAAGCCTCGCAGCAGGCCGGGAGCTTCCTCTCTGGTAGGCTCCTCTTCTACTTCTTCTACCACTCCGTTCTATCCGTTCCACATGAGGGCGCTCCTCGATGGCCATCGATGAGCGCCACGTACCACTATAGACTACTCCTCCCCTCGACATCTGTCCATTATGCCCGTCACCCAACCTGACAGCATCGCAGCACTGCGGACCAGATGGGGCGACCCTATGAAGGCGTTTTGCGTTGCCTGGCCGCAGGCGTTATCATAGGCGCTGGCCCGATTCGTCCGATAGAAGCCACATCGCTCCGCCAAGGCTGGCGCTTATGTCAACTCGAATACAGGCATGAGCAGCATCAGGGTGTCCTCAAGGGGGGTCCTGCGGGCCGTTGATCCCCCGGGGCAGGGCCCACGTCGTCGTCGGCCTGGAGCCGGTGGAGACGGTGCGGGTGCTGCGGAAGTACGGCAACCCGGAGGTGTCCTGCATCACCAATACCCACCCCGTCTTCCCCATGGGGGCCATTATCTCGGAGGACAACGTATACCCCGGCCCCGACAGCCTGCGGGAGACGATCACGAGCCTTTCGAAGACGGCGTGGTTCGTCGACGCCGCCGCCATCGCCGCGGAGCTCGGCGCCGCGCTGCTGCCACTCGATGCGCGCGACCTCGAGGCCGAGGTCCGCGACAGCTTCCCCCCCGAAGCAGCCGACCTCAACCTGCACGCCCTCAACAGAGGGTTTGAGGCCGTAGGATCACCCTAGTCGCTCGGCGCGCATGGTACTCCAATTCAGTCCGTTGCGGACGCCGTCGAGTTGTCCAGGTACCGTAGACACCTAACATGACTGACATAGCTCAGGTGGCGGTATCTGTTTGGCTGATCTCCCGGATGACCCTGTCCCTCTCTTCTCGCATGATGCGCACGACTTCAGACGTGTGTCTCTCAGCGTGAGCCGGCGGCCATTCGTAGGGTGTGGTCCACCGATCATGGGCACGCGTCAATGAGTTGTACATGGACTTGATTCCTTCCGCCAGTTCACGCACCTCTCCATATCTTAGCGACATGTCACCTGCGGTGATAGCATCGTGATGCGCTATGCGCTGGTCTCGCACACGCTTGAGCCGTTGCCGCAAGCTGTCGCTGGCGTCGATGCTGTGCCCGATCTGTTGCAGGTCGTGTTCTGTGGCATACGGAGTCAGGTTCTCCCGGTCTTTCTGCGCCTCGGCGAGCAGGTTCCCAAGGCTTACTGCCTTGGGGTGCCGGTCAAACACGTTAGCGAACTGCCTGAGTGTCATCCACAGGAGAGCCTGCCTGGCAGGTACGAAGAAGCCCCCACAGCGGTTAAGCGCGGCAGCCGACGCGTCATCCTCAACCATCAGGCCGCGCCAGGCTGAGAAAAAGGTAATGCCTTCAGCGATGATATTGCCTAGCTCCACCAGTTGACGCTTGAACTCCTGCCGTTCCACACTGATCCCCTTTACGGCGATGTCGAGAAGCCTTTGAGATGGCATGCCCAACGAAGGCGGGCGCAACTCAGCGCAACCAGATGTGCATTCCGGTGCACCACCTCCGACAACATGCGGCCATCCTCTCCAGCTGAACCCGACATGATTGGACGATCGTCAATATACTGCAATGATACGGCGCTCCAGCAAGAGACGCGGCCTCTCAAAGAGTTGACAGCCAATCCCCGGCAAACATCACGTGCCTATGTTCTCGAGGGCCTTGTCCGTTGTGGCCTGCAGCACCTTCTCCGCTTCGGCCACGACCGGCTCGATCAGCTGCTCGCAGGTAGGGATATCATTTATCGCGCCGATAATCTGCCCGATAGCCAGCGTGCCGGCCTTCTCGTCGCCGCCAAACAGCACCTTATCCGCCCTTGCCGCCCAGCCTGTACAGAATCGTGAGCTGCACCGGCTTCATGCATACGCCTGCCCGCGCATCCGGAACTCAGCGATGAACCCGCAAGTCCCATCCTTCCCGGGTCCGCAATAGACGCGCAGGCCCTCGACGTCAGATAGCCCAGGGTACCTGTAGCATAGGCGGAAGTGACGGTCGATGCGTTATGTCAAAGGCTGTTGGGTATCTGAAGCCCGAACCCATCTTGTAGAGGTTTTCGAGGCCCTTGAGCACCGCCTCCACCTTTCCCCAGGGCATGGCAAAGGTGACTTCATCATCCTGGACTCCACCAAATGTCCGGTCGCCCCCACAGTGAAGGACAAACTGACAGGCGTTGCTGTTGAGCGCGTGTGCCATGATGGCTCCGCAGCCGGCGGCCGGGCCCGCGATGTTGGGTACGGAAGGTTCGCCCGCCCAGAACATCGCCGCTTGGACCAGTTTACAGATTTGGGCTGGGTTTCCGAAGACGGCGATTACCTCAGGCTCAAACCCGGCTGCCTCCGCAGGCGCCATCAGCACGTGGCTGTACTTGCCGAACTCCAGCCGTCTCTCCGCCGCGATTGGCGGATACGGCAGACCTTCGGGAACCTCAGCAAGAGCACCCATGACCACAGCGCCCCCGATACACAACTGGTCATTCTTGCCGACCGCCAGTGTCAGCCCATAGCGACTCGAAATGCCGATTGCCTGACAAAGGGTAACCTGATAGCCCAGATCACGCAGCGGCATATTCGCCCCTTCCGGGAGGTCACTTTCCGATTGACATCTTCTGAAAATCAAAGGAGGCCTCTGTGGCCTCACGTACTGGTTCAGGGTTTCGGTGACCTGCTTGAGTTCCATTGTCTCCTCCTTCCATGAAATGAAGCGATATTTCGGTTGAGTGCGTACGGCAAAACCACCTTCAGTGTGTATTGTGTTCATGCGCGGCTGCACAACGCCGACCTGCTACATCATGCCCGCATGATCCACTTCGTTCCAGCTCTCCGCAATCATGCCACCTTCGATGCACGGACGCCTCTACAGCTCTGGCCAGCTTCTCTCAGAGAGGGGTAAGAGTACGCAAAAGGCCCT
>Ga0209164_1001536_pt1 | contig 29153 bp, 22 predicted proteins | sample MTBNYHSulfiMetaG_FD_187458 | JGI IMG/M metagenome (GOLD analysis project Ga0209164, IMG submission 187458) | Enrichment culture microbial communities from rom New York Harbor, USA that are MTBE-degrading - MTBE-NYH (New York Harbor Sulfidogenic)... | ecosystem: Environmental > Aquatic > Marine >... | reverse complement strand
CCGTACTATGGCAGAAAACTGCTTGATGTACGATAAATTAGCTGTTTCTAACCTAAAGAGACATCTAATTTGACGGTTGTGTATTGTACCACAACTACGAGCATCTTGTCAACCATTTGTACTCATCGGTTCTCTTGCATAAGGGGTTGAGGCTTTACGCCGAGTGTGGTAGCTTCCTTCTATGGCTAGCTGGTTGTGTAACCACTGGGAATTCGTGGTCGAGTTCTTCATTTCACTTGGAGTGCTGGCGGTGCTGATGAAGCTGGTCTTTATCCCTCTCAGCAGGCCAAAGGTTAGATTCTATGGGTTCCGCATTGGTAGAGGATATGAGGCGGGTCAGTTTTTCTGTTGGTATATTTCAGTCATGAATGAAAGGCGGAATAGTTGTCTGAGGCATTTCTGCCAGCGTGAGGACGCTATTGACTGTCGTGCAAAGGTAAGGTTCACCACGCTTGAAGGTGTCCTAGTCTACAACTACGCCGAATGGTGGAATGGTTCGCCTGTGGGTAAGACGTTGAAACCAGGTGAGCTTCATGACTTCCCATTGGTGTTCGTAGATACTGATGGAGAAGTCAATCTAGCGGGAACGCCAGTGAAGACAGGCACATCAGCAATCCCATTGCAGTCTGGCATTGATGTTATCGCTCATGTGACAGTGACCTCGAAGCGGAAAGTTGTCGCTAGCTCAAAGTGGCTCATAGGGGTGAAGCAGTCAAGGTGGACACCCATTCACATGGAAAGGTTCGAAGGGTGAACTGTAAATTCTGCGGCTCATCCAAGACCATGAAGTACGGGTTTAAGGCTGGCACTCAGTACTACAAATGCTCTGAGTGTAAGCGGAAGTTCGCAGGCACGACAGCACCGGAGAGAATGAGGTTCCCCGTAGCCACCATCGGCGAGGCGATGGGCCTCTTCTATGACGGGCTTTCCGTAGCAGACATAAGTAGGCACTTGCAGGTGACTGAGGGTCTCTACGTTGACCCCGTTACTGTCTGGCGATGGGTCATTAGGTTCTCGGCGAAGGCGGAGAAGGTGTTGGGGCAACTGAAGGTGAAGACATCATGGCGATGGGTGGTAGACGAGACAATGGTGAAGGTCGGCGGCACCAATGTCTGGCTATGGGATGTGATTGAAGCTAGAACCCGCTTCCTTCTAGCTACGCACCTGACTGTCAGTCGGGGCATGAGGTCTGCTGTGGCGGTTCTGGCGGAGGCGAACAAGAGAACCATCGGCACTCCCAACTACATAGTGTCTGACGGTATGCCAGCCTATCCTGACGCCATAGAGAGGGTCTTCGGTGCGGATAGTAAGCATATCCGAGCCAAAGGGCTAACGGAGAAGGTGAACACGAATCTCATAGAGCGCTTTCAGGGAACAGTGAAAGAGCGTACCAAGGTCATGCGGGGGTTGAAGACGATGGAGTCAGCCAAGGTCATCTCCGAGGGATTCATCATTCATTACAATTTTCTACGCCCACACATGACCCTGAAGGGCCAGACACCAGCTGTGGTGGCAGGGCTTCGGTTACCCTTCAAAACATGGATTGAGTTGGTCGATTACCTTGGGAAGCAAGGCTGAACACCCTAAATGCAAGAGAACCTACTCATCCAGTATATATGAGACAGTTCGTAAACGGGCCAGCGCTGGGTGGCATTGCGTAAGAGACTCTGCCGGCGTCCTGTGATCTCGTCCATGTAGATAGGTGACTCTTCATGGCGAATCGTGCAGCGGGGTGACGCCTAGTACGGGGAGGTGGAGCAGGGTCGAATTCCACCTGAAACGATGCTTAGCCGGCTTGGGTACGCTCGACCGGATGGACCTGTCATGGGCCGCCAAGTCTGTACCTGTGAGCACCCTCGTTGTCTGCCTGCCTTCTTACCTCCTCGTCAGCTGCACGCAGCGCTTCCTCGTCGTCGATTACCTGGCCATCTGCTATTGGCTCGTCAACTATTACTTCCCAGCGTTCCTCCCTATAGAAGTCTGGGCTAAAGTCGAAACACCTGTAGGTCAAGTATCGCTGCCCTATCCAGATTCTGACGCAATCTGGATAGTCGGTACCATAGTAGACTATCAACCTAGTGTTGGTGCTCCCGCAATGTGGTCATGGTGGACCAGGGCACTGGGATTACCGTTGTGGTTTTTGTGTCTGAAAGGCCACATTACAGTCTATTGTATCGCAATCTGAAAACACATGACAGCAAAGGAGATACGAACACCTGACTAGTTAACATCTGTCCATTTTGTTCAATCGAATGACTGCGCCACCCTGACTGTTAGTGAAGCGATTCTTCATCTCCTCTCAAGCTTATCTGCGACCGCCTCTTGGATCGGACGTCGTCCTTAAGCCGGTTCAAAGCGCTAAATATGTCCTTCGAGGGCACGCCCAACTTGACATAACGGCCTACTAAGCCCGCCGCAGCTTTGATACCCTCCCATTTCCTCCTCTGCCTTTCATCGGGCAGCCAGTGCCGCCATTAGCCGGTGGCAAGCTGTTGCGCAGCTCAGGGCTTCTCCAATCGTTCCATGACTTCCCCGACAGAAACGTCAAAAGGCGAAGCAATGGCTCTCGCTAACTTGAGTCTCGTATCAGGATGCCTGAGGATGACCCTCGTCAGGCGATATGTGAGAGAGAAACCACAGTCTTTCCTCTTCCAATCCTCGAAATACCTACACACGGTTCCCCGCCTCGTTCCCAGTTCGTGGGCGACCTAGGCGGGTCGCTGACCATGGTCGAATCCCTCGAAGGCACGCTGTCGCAGCGACAAGCCATATTCATCGCGTATGATAGGGTAGCGCCTGGAGTCCAGTGCTCCAACCACACCCGACGTTATACCGCACCGCCTCAGCCATCGCAGCGCTCTAGCTTGGTGTCTCACACTGTCCATCTCCCCTCTTGCCAAGAACTACACGTGTAGCCAGGGCATAGCAGGTGCCCCAATGAAGGTGACTCTTGCCCCAAAATGGCGAAAGCCACCCCTTTTTGGGGGTGGCTTTCTCGAGCGTGATCGGCTACGATTCAGGTGGGATTGTGGTGAGCCGTCGGGGATTCGAACCCCGGACACCCTGATTAAAAGTCAGGTGCTCTACCCCTGAGCTAACGGCCCACATCCAGCGTCGCAGCCGAGCAAGATGCCTCGCACCCCACCACACGCAACGCCCTACTGTGAGGGACGCCTGTGCTCCGCGACACCCCGATTCTACAGTTAATATGAATCAACTTCAAGGCTCCGCTCCCTCGAGCCTCGGAGCAACCGCCAGCCCGAGTGGTCTGCCAGCGTAGGGAGCCGGAGCCATGCATGTCTCTCAGAGCTCGGTTCCTATCAGCCGCCCCGTGGTCGAGAAACCAACGTTGTCGGGTATTGACAAAAGGTTGCGCCGGTGGCAGCATATAGGCAAACGGTTGCCTATTACCAGGAACTGCAGCCCTTGCCATGGAAGCGTAGCTATGGGATTCGAAACGCCAGACGTCGAGAGAAAGGTGCTCTCAATAATGAAGGTGCTTAGCGAGTCCGACGGGCCCGTTGGAGCACGTGTTGTCGCCCAACATCTGAAGGAGTATGGGGTTGAGTTGGGTGATAGAGCGGTGAGGTACCATCTGAAACTGATGGATGAGCGCGGCCTCACTCGACTCGTGGGACGCCGCGACGGCCGGGTACTTACTGAGGAAGGGCTCACGGAAGTGAAGAACGCCCTGGTCAAGGACAAAGTCGGCTTCGTCATCTCCAAGATTGAGATGCTTGCCTTTCGCACCGACTTCGACTTCGACAAAGGCTGCGGTGCCATCCCGGTCAATGTCTCTTTCTTCCCGAAAGGGAAGTTCAAGCAAGCGCTCCAGGCGATGGAGCCGGCTTTCGAAAGCAAGCTATGCGTGAGCGACCTAGTGGCAGTAGCCAGCGAGGGGGAGCGCCTAGGAGAGGTGACAGTTCCCCTCGACAACATAGGGATTGCCACCGTCTGCAGCATCGTAGTCAACGGCACCATGCTCAAGGCCGGCGTTCCCATGGACTCCAGATTCGGCGGCATACTTCAGATTCGAAACCGCAAGCCGCTTCGCTTCGTGGAGCTCATCGACTACACCGGCTCGTCTCTCGACCCATCCGAGATATTCATCAAGGCGAATATGACCTCCGTCAGGCGGGCTGCCGAAGCCGGGGATGGCCAAGTACTGGCCAACTTCCGTGAAATACCGGCCATTTGTCGGCCTATAGCGGAGCAGGTGGTGGAAAGGCTGAAGCAGGCTGGACTGGGAGGGCTAGTCGTGATGGGAAACACCAGCGAGGCGGTGTGCGAGATCCCCATTGAACTCAACAGAGTCGGCATGGTACTTCTCGGCGGTTTGAATCCGCTGGCGGCGGCCCAAGAGGCGGGAATCGAGGCTGACAACCATGCCATGAGCACCATCGTGCAATACCAAGACCTGACAAGATATAAGGAGCTGTGAATGGACGAAGTAAGGATTATCCCCTGTCTCGATGTCAAGGATGGCCGGGTGGTGAAGGGAGTGAAGTTCGTGAACCTCAAGGACGCCCGGGACCCAGTGGAGGCAGCAGAAGCGTACTGCGCACAGGGAGCAGATGAGCTCGTTTTTCTCGACATCTTCGCCACGGTGCAGAACAGGAAAACGAGGCTGGAGTGGGTGAAGAAGGTGAGTGAAGTGGCCACCATCCCCTTCGCAGTCGGAGGCGGCATCCGTAGCACGGAGGACATGCAAGACCTGTTCGACCTGGGAGTGAGAAAGGCCTCGATAAACACCGCTGCGGTGGAGAACCCCGTTCTTATCACCCAAGCGGCCAAGCAGTTCGGCAAGGACAGGCTGGTTGTCGCCATAGACGGCAGGAAGAACCCGCCTGATAGCGGCCTTCCCAGGCTGGAGGTTGTGGTGAAGAGCGGCAACGAGTCCACGGGTATAGACATAGTGGAGTGGGCGCAGAGAGCCGAAGAGCTGGGTGCTGGGGAGATACTCCTCACCAGCAAGGACGCCGACGGAACCAGGGAAGGTTATGACCTCGAGATGACCCGAGCCGTGGCTGAGGCGGTGGGTATCCCCGTTGTCGCCTCCGGTGGGGCCGGGAAGCTGGAGCATCTTTACGCGGCGGTGACCGTCGGCAAGGCCTCCGCCGTCCTTGCCGCTTCGGTGTTCCACTTCGGGGAGATATCCATTCAGCAGGCAAAGGCCTATCTCAAGGAGCGAGGAATTCCGGTGCGGACGTAAGCCCGTACGCGAAAGCCCCAGTGATTGCGGGGACGCTCCTGGCCGAAGTACAATAGCGAGTTCGCACATCGCGCGACGGCGGTCGGAACGCGAAGTCCGGGGGTAGGCGTATGGGGAGCCGTACAGAACGGAGCATCGCCGCCCATTCGAACGGAGAACAGAGAAAGGGCTGACATGAAGACGCAGAGCAAGGAAGACGTCCTGAAGATGGCAAAGGAGATGAACGTGAAGTTCATCAGGCTGTGGTTTACCGACATCCTGGGGGTGCTCAAGAGCTTTGCTATCACGGTGGAGGAGCTGGAAGGAGCCTTGGAGCAGGGAATGGGTTTCGATGGCTCGTCTATCGAAGGGTTCGCCAGGATCGACGAGAGCGATATGGTGGCACTGCCTGACCCGACCACTTTCTGCTTGATTCCATGGCGGCCGAAAGACGGGAACGCGGTGGCCCGAATGTTCTGTGACATTCTGAAGCCCGGCGGCCAGCCCTTCCACGGGGACCCAAGGCACGTATTGAAACGCAACCTCAAGCGAGCGGCGGATATGGGTTATACCTTCTACGTAGGGCCGGAGCTCGAGTATTTCTACTTCCGCGACTCCAAGGGGACGGAGAGGCTGGATGAGGGAGGCTACTTCGACATGACCCCTCTGGACGCGGCGATGGACCTGCGGAGAGAGACCGTTCTCACCCTGGAGGAGATGGGGATTGGCGTCGAGTACTCTCACCACGAGGTCGCCGCCAGTCAGCATGAGATAGACATGAGGTACTCCGACGCCCTGACCATGGCCGACAGCGTGATGACATACCGCCTGGTGGTCAAGCAAATAGCCCTGGCGCATAACGTGTATGCCACCTTCATGCCCAAACCGGTCTACGGCATCAACGGCAGCGGCATGCATGTGCACCAGTCATTGTTCAAAGGGAGCAACAACGCTTTCTTCGATGCGAAGGACCCCTACCACCTGTCAAAGACGGCCAAGTGCTACATAGCTGGCCTGCTGCGGCATGCTCCTGAAATCACCTCCGTCACCAATCAGTGGGTGAATTCGTACAAGCGGCTGGTTCCTGGCTACGAGGCGCCGGTGTACCTTTCGTGGGCACGCCGCAACCGGTCAGACCTGGTGAGGGTCCCCGAGTACCAGCCCGGCAGAGAGAAGTCAACGCGGGTGGAATTGAGGTCGCCAGACCCCGCGTGTAATCCATACCTTGCCTTCGCCGTGATGCTGGCCGCGGGGCTCGAAGGGGTTGAGAACGAGTACGATGTCCCTCAACCGGTTGAGGAGAACGTGTACGAGATGAGCCAAGCAGAGCGGGAGAGACGGGGAATAGGCACCCTCCCAGGCAGCCTGTGGGAGGCCATCCAGCTCACCGAGGGCAGCGAACTGGTACGCAAAGCCCTCGGCGACCACGTCTTCGACGCCTTCATCAAGAACAAGAAATTCGAGTGGGAACTGTACCGCGCACAGGTGACCGACTACGAGCTCAACCGATACCTGCCAGTATTGTGAAGCAGCGACCGACTGGCCTTCCCTCAGGCCACAGCGGTGTACGCACACCATTTCGGGAATGGCTAGGCCGCAAGTAAGCGATAGGAGGAGTGCTACAAAATGAATCTGCGTCGACCAAACTCAAACGAGGCCACCAGAACGACCAATCGTTCCAGGAGCGTCGTGCCCATGAGCGGAATCTGCACCCGCTGCATTGACGGCTGTACCGGGAACTGCGAGGTCTTCAAGGCTTCGTTCCGCAGCCGCGAACTGATCTACCCGGGGCCCTTCGGTGAAATCACCGCCGGCGGCGACAAGGACTACCCCATCGATTACTCACATCTCAATATCCAGGGATATGCGTTGGGAGCGGAGGGGCTTCCTCCCGGCGTCGTCGGCGGGCCGGACACCGCCCTGTTCCCCGCCGTCAGCACGCAGACAGAATACGGCTGGGATCTCAGAGTCAAGATGAAGGTCCCCGTCTTCACCGGCGCCCTGGGCTCTACCGAGATAGCCCGTAAGAACTGGGAGCACTTCGCCGTAGGCGCCGCACTCAGCGGGATCACACTGGTGTGCGGTGAGAACGTATGCGGCATCGACCCGCGGCTTGAGCTTGATTCCAATGGCAAAGTGACTTCGGCACCGGACATGGACCGTCGAATGGAGGTCTACCGGCGCTACCACCATGGGTTCGGGGAGATCCTGGTGCAAATGAACGTGGAGGACACCAGGCTCGGCGTTGCCGAGTACGTCAGCAGAAAGCACGGCCTTGACACCATCGAACTCAAATGGGGACAGGGCGCGAAGTCTATCGGTGGCGAAATCAAGGTGAACACCCTGGAGCGGGCGCTGGAGCTTCAGAAACGAGGGTATATCATCACTCCCGATCCCCGAGACCCGGTGGTCCAGCAGGCTTTCCAGGAGGGAGCCTTCAAGGAGTTCGAGCGGCACAGCCGCCTTGGGTTCATCGACGAACAAGGCTTCTACGCTGAGGTGGAACGTCTCAGGGGCCTGGGGTTCAAGCGAATCACGCTGAAGACGGGTGCCTACAGCCTGCGTGAGCTGGCCATGGCCATCAAGTGGGGCTCAAGGGCCAGAATCGACCTGCTGACCGTCGACGGCGCCCCGGGAGGGACGGGGATGAGCCCCTGGCCGATGATGGAGGAATGGGGCATGCCGAGCCTCTATCTCCATTCCGCAGCCTACGAGTTCGCCAAGAAGCTGGCCGACCGAGGTGAGCGACCGCCCGACATGGCCTTCGCCGGTGGGTTCAGCAGTGAAGATGGCGTGTTCAAGGCCCTGGCCCTGGGTGCGCCCTTCGTCAAAGCGGTGTGCATGGGACGCGCGTTGATGATCCCCGGCATGGTGGGGAAGAATATCGCCCAGTGGCTGCAGGATGGCAAGCTGCCGAACACGGTGGGGCAGTTCGGCTCAACTCCAGAGGAGATCTTCGTCTGCTATGAAGACGTCAAGGAGATGGTGGGCGGCGACGAAATGAAGAGCATCCCCCTCGGCGCCGTGGGGGTCTACAGCTACGTCGAGAAGCTCAAAGTAGGTTTGCAGCAGTTGATGGCCGGCTCAAGGAGCTTCAGCGTGCCAGCGATAAGCCGGCGTCACCTGATGTCCCTCACCGAGGAGTGTGCCCGGGTCACGGGGATACCGTACTTGATGGACGCCTACAGGGAAGAGGCGATGGCGATTCTCGAGAGCTAGACACCTGGTTTGGTCGACAAAGGAACGGGCTCCGATGCATTGGAGCCCGTTTGCTTTGACGGTGTCCCTTCGGGAGGCCGCATCACAGAACGCTTAGCCCTGTGCAACACACACACCTCAACCACCCATCACACCAACACCACCGTACCGCGCATGGAAGAGGAGACACGGCCCGCCACTGCGTCACGCCCTTCTGACCCACTCCACGGCGTTGCGGAAGACCGCGAAGCCGTCGCCGTGTTCCCTCCGCTGTTCCCTTGTCCACCTGGGATGCTGGGTCCAGCGAACGAAACGTTCCGGGTGTGGCATCAAGGCGAAGATGCGGCCCGAATCATCACAAATGCCGGCTATGCTATTCGTTGAGCCGTTCGGGTTGTGAGGGTACCCCGCCCGAATATCTCCCACCTCATCAGCATAGTATGTCACAACGTTGAGTCGCTCCAGAACCGGGGGTTCGGCCACCAGCTTGCCCTCACCATGTGCGACAGGCAGATACATCATCGATATCCCCCGCGTGAACACGCACGGGCTTTCCTCGTTGACCCTCAAATGAACCCAGCGACACTCAAACCTCCCTGAATCGTTGCCCGCCAGACTCAGCAACGGGGCGCCCTCCCCCGGCGCTTCAAGCAGAATGCCCGCTTTCACCATGACCTGAAAACCATTGCAGATACCAAGAATGAGCCCTCCGCTGGCAACGAACCTCCGCACATCTTCTCCGAGCTTGAGACCTATCTCGTTTGCCAGAATCTTGCCCGCTGAGATGTCGTCGCCATAGGTGAAACCGCCCGGTATCACCATTATCTGGTAGCTGGATAGGAGTCTCTCGCGACGCAAGAGCTCGTTTATGTGCACCAATTCCACTTGCGCCCCAGCCTGCTCAAAAGCGAACGCGGTTTCGGCATCGCAGTTTGTCCCCGGGGCTCTTAACATAATTGTCTTCACGTTTGCCATAGCGTCCTACCACCGAAGAGGTCTCTGCCAGGCCTCCTTAAGTTCGCCAACGGAAGCCGAAAGCACTCTCCTGCCATCGATACCGTAGACCTCGAACTGCTCGGTCTCCTGGACCTCACCGATTGCGGCGAAAGCCACACCGCTCATCACCTTCTCAAACTGCTGCCTGTCTTCTGGCGCGACTTCCACGATGAACCTGCTGTTCGATTCAGAGAAGAGCACAAAATCGCTGCGGTCTATTGGCTCACCCAGAGGAACCCGCTCCAAATGGAGGACCATGCCGAGCCGTCCCGCGAATGCCATCTCGGCCGCGGCAACGCCAATGCCGCCTTCGCTGCAATCATGGCACGCTTTAACCAGGCCCTTCCGCATGGCTGCACTGAGCGCATCCATGAGCTTCTTGCCCGTCTGAGGGTCCACCTCCGGCGCACGATTGCCTGTGAAGCCGTGGACATCATAGTACTGGGAGCCACCCAACTCCTTCTGCGTAGTCCCCACAACATATATGAGGTCGCCCGCCCGCTTGCAGTCCATGGACACGACTCGGTTCACATCATCGATCACACCTACCGCCGAGATGAGAAGTGTATGAGGAATGCAGATGGTATCCCCTTGCGCATCATACTCGTTGTACAGGCTGTCCTTGCCGGAGATGAAGGGGGTGCCATAGGAAATGGCCATGTCGTAGCACGCCTGCGCCGCCCGAACCAGGGCTCCCAGCCTGTCCGGCTTCTCCGGATTGCCCCAACTGAAATTGTCAAGCAATGCCACCTTCTCCAGGCTTCCTCCCACAGCTATGACCTGCCTCAACGCCTCGTCTATCGCCGACGCAGCCATCCAGTAGGGGTCAACATCACCATACTTCGGATTGATGCCATTAGAGACGATGAGCCCATTGTCCGAGTCGAGCAGCGGTCTGATGACGGCAGCATCACCCGGGCCATCGTTGTCCTTTCCCACCAGAGGCTTAAGCACACTGCCGCCCTGTACTTCATGGTCGTATTGGCGAATCACCCATTCCTTGCTGCAGACATTCAACGAGCCAAGGATTCGCTGCAGGCCCTCCTGCAGGTCAGGCGGCTCGGGAAACTCGGGCTCTTCATGCTGCGGCCGCTCCCACAGCGCCTCTCTCTCGAGTTGCGGCAGCCCGTGATGTAGGAACTCCATATGGAGATCACCAACAAGGGTATCTTGATAGAAGAGTTGAAGCCGCTGGTTGTCGCTGAACTCCCCGATGACAGCAGCCTCCACATCCTCACTGGCAAAGAGGGCGATCAATTCTTCAGCGCAGTCGGGAGGAACAGCCAGCAGCATGCGCTCCTGTGACTCCGATATCCAGATTTCTGTATAGGAAAGCCCGGAGTACTTCAATGGCACCCGTTCCAGATACACACGTACCCCAGTTTCCTCCGCCATTTCCCCAACCGCTGACGAGAGCCCGCCTCCCCCGCAGTCGGTGATGCGCCGGTACAGTCCGCGGTCTCGGGCCTTCAACAGGACGTCGATCATCTTCTTCTCGACCATAGGATTGCCAATCTGGACGGACGAAGAGGAGACGGCCTCTGACTCACTGGTAAGCTCTCCTGAGGCGAAGGTGACGCCATGTATGCCGTCACGGCCCGTCCTGCCCCCAACCACGACAACCAGATCGCCAGGTTGTTGCCGGCCTTTCTGGCTCATACTCCTGGGCAGTAGCCCTACGGTGCCACAATACACCAGCGGATTACCCACATAGCGCTCGTCGAAAAGCACCGCGCCATTGAGGGTCGGGATTCCAAGGCGGTTGCCATAATCAGCCACACCGGCACGTACGCCCTTAAAAATGCGACGTGGGTGCAGCACACCGGGCGGCAGCTTGTCGTAGGGCAGATCGGGAGGGCCAAAGCAGAAAACGTCGGTGTTGAGAATCGGTTTTGCCCCCAGCCCCGTGCCCAACGGGTCGCGAATGACCCCGCCTATCCCGGTGGCAGCCCCACCGTAGGGTTCCACCGCCGACGGATGATTGTGCGTCTCCACCTTGAAGCACACGGCGTAGCGGCCGTCGAAGTCTATGACGCCGGCGTTGTCAACGAAGACCGAAAGGCACCAAGGCTTATTCAACTCCTCTGTCGCCCTAACCACTGTGCTCTTGAGCAGATCGTCGACGACGACATCGCCCAACCTTATCTTGCCCTTGAACGTCTTGTGCTTGCAGTGCTCAGACCACGTTTGCGCCAGAGTCTCCAGCTCAATATCCGTCGGGCTGCGCCCCAGCTTCGAGAAGTGATTCTGGATCTGTTTCATTTCACGCAAGTCCAGCCAGAACCTGTCTTTGCTCAACTCCATGAGCGCCTCGTCGCCCATGCTTAGCAGATCGATGACCGACAGAGAGAACCTGTATGTGGCTGAGGGGAGCGCGGCGCTCTCTTGCGCGGTAACAACATGCTGCACGACACCATTGACGAGCAGCTTGTCACAGATGAACTTGAGCGTGTCCTCGGTGAGTTCGCCCCACAAGTAGTATCTTTTGGCCGTCTTCACCGACTCTACTGTCGCTATGCCAAGATCTACAATGCCCTTCTTGACGCTCTCTTCCACCGGGTCCATCACCCCAGGATTGTAGGCGACCTCGACGACACGAGCCCCGCTTTCAGCAAAACGGGCAGTGGAGAGTTCACCATAGGAATACTCTTCGGCAACAGGGTCAGCCAGGAGCGCTCGGCAGACCATCCCCACTTCTTCCTCATCAAGCCCGCCCTCAAGGAAATACACATCGCTGACCCTGGCTTTTCTCACACTCGTGATGCCGAGGTCAATTACATCCTTCTCCAGCCCCTGTCCTCTGGGGTCCGGGAAATCAGCCTTTACTGAAACTTCAACTCGAAACAAGCGTTTGTGCCTTTCATCAAGAAGCTAAACCCGATGTAATTATCAATGGTGTCTCTTTCAACGTCAGGAACGTTCGTGGATGAGGCGTAGCGTCGTCTCCAGATCTCCAGAATCCATACACGGTGCGGTCACTGTATGGTCTCTCTTCCACCCGCCAAATCGGCTACTCTCGAAGAGACGCCGCATGCCTCGTGCTCACTGGAGGTAAGACCGTGGGAAGCGAGCGTTACCATCATACATCGCGCCGGGGAAGTTGTCGACATGCCTTATGCCCCCTGAGGAATCATTGTACGGACCCCAAGGGTGCGCCTCAGCCTCACAATGGATCGTTCAAAGGACAAGGACAGTGCCCCCCGGATGGAGCAACGCGGGGGAGACGGTACGCTTCGTCAGCCGACCCGAACCGAGCGGACTTCGCCAGCACCGGACCGTCGGTCTCTTTGATGAACCCGTAGAGATTGCCCTGTGTCTCACAGTCACCTGACGTTGCAGCACCCTTGCGGTGCAGAAGAAAGCGGATGGAGCGCCGCGTCTATCACAACGTCACCCCATCCGCCTCATCTTTGAAACCTCAACTCCATTGTCGCGAACCAGCCCCTGCCCGCACCCCCTTCAGGACACCATCGCCTGAAGGCGCACGGCTGGCTGCGCGGAACCTCACAGCCTCACTTGTTGAGAACGACCGACTCCAGGTACTCGCCTATGATGGCCCGGGACTGTTCGGCGGAGGTAAGCCGCGGGTCGAACAGGTCAACATCGTAGATCATGACCGGGATGCCGCGCTCTCGAGCTATGTCCCTGAACAGGCCGTAGCACCCCCTGAGCCACTTGCAGCCCGGATGGCCCGCCAGAATGACAGCGTCCGCCTTCCACTGTTCCACCGCGTTGAGGCAATCCTCGATCCACAGGTCGGACACGCCCCGCCCCTGGCGCCCCATCGGGGTCTCCAGCCCCCTTCTCGCCAGTCCCCTGATGATGCTCTCCGGGCTGGTGGTGTCTATCGGTCCACTATTGAAGTAGCCGACGAGACCGACTGGGATCACCACCCCTTGCTCCGCCATCCACGCGGACAGGCCACCGTCCCAGAACACCGGGTAGTAGAACCAAATGACTCTGGCCTTTTCCTCAGGGACAGCGGTCTGACCGGCTTCCGCCTTGGCCACCATGTCGTCGCGCACGGACTTGACCGCGGCGGTCGCTTCGGGAGTACCCAAAGAGGTCAAACCCGCCATGTATCCCGCCACCACGGGACCGTTAACCGGCAACGGCTTACGTTTGAGCAACTCCTGGCTCTCGATCCAGTAGTCCATGGCGCGGTTGCTTTCCTCCGCCACCTCCTTCATGCGATCCCAATCCAGTTTCTTGCCGCTATGCTCCTCCATGAACGAGACAAGGCCCTTGTACTGCTGCACCCAATAGTCCATGGCCTCACCCTCGTCCATCCAGTAGGGACAATCGAGGAAGTAGGTGGGAGCCCCGGTGATGGCAGCCACCGTCTGGTACGTTATCTTGGAGTTGTCACAGGGGAACGTCGGCAGTACCACCATGCCCGGCGGGGGTATCTTGTCCAACATAAGGTCACCGATTATCGCCTTGTTGGCCGAACAGAGCTCCGGATGAATCCCCGCGTCCTGTGCCGCATCTATGCTCTCGCAGCACGCCATGGGATTCAACTGCAAGCACATCACCTGCCACAGCTCGGGTGAAAGCGGCTGTATGTCGAGAGCAGTCGTCAACTCGGAGAATATGGTGAACTGGTTGAAAAGTATCGGTTGCCCCTGGTCAGCTGCTTCAAAAACGCCTCCGAGCCAGTTGGCCAGCATCTTGTAGAAAGGCTCCTGAAGCGTCTTGGCAACCTCATAGAGGCCTCGATGAACTGGGTATTTCTGCTGCTGCTCCATAGTGCTCTACCTCCCAACAGTCTCTAGGAACGCCTGAACGCGCGTTCTCATTTGCCCTATCGCACTCATCACATATTCCCTCTCCAAGACCATACAAGGGACGCCGTTCTTCTTCGCCTCCCACTGGGTTCGAGCGCCTTCGCACCCCCAGTTGTCACAGTACATCAGCCTCTGCACGATGATTCCATCGGCGTTGAAATCCCTGACCAAATTATTCACGAACTCGTCTCTAGCAGGGTAGTTCACCATGCGGGGACAGGAAATGCGCTCGATGTAGCGCTCGGCCAAGGCCACAACAGGCTCGGAGTCCTCGTCAACCAGGTCCCAGAAGTCCCTTGTTCCATAACAGAGGAAGTCGCTGACCACCAGCCCTCCGAGGTCCTCGATCAGTTTGATGTAGTCCGGGTTGTCGAGCTCACCACCCGCCAGCAGCAAACGAGCTCGATAGCCCGAGATACCCCCCCGTTGGCCGAGCTCATCCAGCGCTCGCTTCAGTAGCTGGTTGAACTCCTCGGGAGGCATTGCGGTGCTGGCGATAAGAATCGCCAGGGCCTCGGTACCGCTGATCGGCGGCGCCTCTTTCTTCCTCAGGTCATACAGGCTCATAAGAAGCCTGCGCTTCTCGTTGTAGGTCCTTATGCTCTGCCGCAGCGCATCGTCAGTGATCGCCACGTTGAAGTGACTCTCCAGGCTCTGCTTGAATCTCTCTATCTCACCCTTCATCCATCCTACCGCGAGTTCATCGACCTTGAACGGCACGCTAAGACAACGAAGGTAGAAGGGCGAGATAGGTTGATCGATCTTGCCATAGCGCCACGCATCAAACATGCGCCGAATGTGGTCGCAGCTGAAGAGAGCGACAATCCCGTCAAGGAACTTGTACTCACCTTTCATTGCCTGGTCCATGGTGTGGCGACAGAAGGTGCAGGTCAGGTGCGAGGTATAGAGGTCACCCATCTCGCTCGTTGTGCTGCCTGTGGCCCTCATACGGTATGGCATGATGCCAGCGGCATGAATGACCTCGACAGGGATGTACGTACAGAAGTAGCCTATGACCTTGCCACCCTTCTCCCTCCACCGGTCAATGGAGGGATTGCCAATGGACGTCGCCGGAATCATCAAGTCCTCTAGTGCTCCCATAGGTGTTCACCTCCTCCTTCCGGGTGGATTCAACAGACGTAGGCTTGCGGGGCAGCCATGCTGGTACATACCAGGCAGAGCTGTCAATCTCAGTAAGCTCTACCACACATGTGCCCGTCGCCCCCTCGTGCCATCGGTTCGAGAAGACATGACCTCACCCCGGCGGAGACCGACCGCGAGCCCGCCTCACGCAAGGGCCATGGCACATTCCGATCCTTGTAGTGAATAGCATCGCACCACCGGATGGCAGGAGTACGACGAAGGAAGGTTACTATAAAAGACCCAGCTTGCTGGCCATTTCCCTAACGGCCACGACACTGGGCGAAGTATTTTCAATGTCAAAGAGCGGCTTGCCAGCTAGATCGTACTCGGTTATGTTCCTATCTTCGGGGATAAGCCCCACCACCTCAAGACCGGCTTGCTCCGCAGCCGCCCTCAACTGCTCCTCCTGCCCCTCCCTCACTCGCGTGATTACCAAGCCCATTCTGGCGGCTTCTCCCGCCTTCCGCTTCTGCGCAACATCGTTGATGAGAGCAGCCGTTTGGACCCCCCTGATCGTGGGGTCAGTGACCATTAGCAGCACGTCCACCTTGTCGGTGACTCTCCTGTTCACTTGTTCAACACCGGCTTCCCCGTCGATGAGAATGACATCGAAGCTCCGAGACAGGGATTTCAGCGCATCCCGCAGAATGTCATTGACCGGACAGAAGCACCCTTCCCCCTCCCGTTTCCCCATGGCCAGCAAGGCAAACCCATCCAGCTCAACGAGCGCCTCAAGAACCATGTAGTCAAGCATGCTGACCACCTCGATCTTCGCCTTCTTGCCGCCCGTCCGCGCTGCGCTTATTATCTCCTCGCTGACGTCTCCCATCGTCTTGCCCACCCGCGCTCCCAGTGCCTGAGGTAAACCCACGACCGGGTCAGCGTCGACGACCAGTAGCTTCCCGTTGCTGCCAACAAGGACCTTCGTCAGGAGTACAGTGAGAGCCGTCTTGCCCACCCCACCCTTGCCGACCATGGCAACCGAAATAGCCCCTGCTGAAGCCCGTTTCTCGCTCATTTCTTGACCACGCCTTTCCTTCACCCTCACCAGGACTATCAGGCAGCTTCTCCCGCCTCCATGGCCGCCTTCTGGCGGCGCAAGACGATCCATTCCCTGACCGCATTGCACACCGCCTCATTGTCACACGTACTGCAGTTATACTCGGTGCACTCGTAGGTGCCGTCGTCCTGTCTGACCAGTTTCCTCAGCTCTCCACTGAACTTGCGCACACCAGCAGCAATCTCGTCCAATTGTTCGACATCCCCTTTGCCCGAAGTAACGAACATGATCTCGGTAGACTGAACCAAAGGGTGCTTCTGCTTGAAGATAGCCATCAGCGCCCGACCGAGGGTCTCAAAGGAGAAGCCCTTGGCCGCCGCCTCCTTGCTGACCCTGCTCCACACGCGGCGCGGCACACTTCTGAGCATGTACCCCTCTATCTGGTCCGACGCATACTGGGTCCTTTCCAGGTCCAGGTAGTGCTCCTCCTTCAGGTCGCTCCCGCCAACGATGATGACCTGGCCGAAGGGAAGGCTTTCCCCCTCACTCTCCTGGATATCGGGGCCAATCAGGGTAATGCGTCCGTCTTCGACAATGGACAGGTCGTCGCTCCATATCACAAAGGCCGAAGACGCTATGCTCGGATTGCCCAGTTCGACAAAGGTGTCTTCCTTGAGTATCACACCGCTCTTGTCCTGGTCCCCGACGGTGACCGCCAGGCCGCGAAGCAGTTCGTCAGGTCGCGTATCGCTATAGAAATCCCTGATCCGCCTGCCCTGCTTCTTCTTCGCCTCGGCGTACTCCCTAACCCTCGCAAGGTGTATCTCGTAAGCCCTCATGTCACTCGCTCCCCACTAGCTGGCGCCGCGAACCGATCACAGCCCTCCGCTCTCAAGCCCCAATACCTTGCCCGGCCTGCTGCTTCGAGGCCCCCTTCTCCAAACGCTGCCGTGCCAGGATTGCCGCCCCTATGGCCCCGATGATCTGGGGGTCTTGTGGAAGCCTGACTATGCCACCTCCCAACTCCCTTTCCAGGGCGCCAACCAGCCCGGCGTTCTTGGCGCAGCCGCCGGCGAAGGTGATGTCGTTCCGCGCGCCGACCCTCCTCACCAGGGTCAGGACGCGGCTGGCCACCGACTCGTGGATGCCGTTGGCAATATCGGCCAGGCCCTCACCTTCGTTGACCAGCGTAATCACCTCCGACTCGGCGAATACGCTGCACTGGCTGCTTATCGTCAACTGTTTGGCTGCAGTAAGAGATATTTCGGCCATCTCCGGAAGGGTCAGTTCCAGGGCCCGCGCCTGATTCTCCAGAAACCGTCCGGTGCCGGCAGCGCACTTGTCGTTCATCACGAACTCCGCCACCTTCCCATTATCGTCGAGCCCGATGACCTTCAGGTCCTGGCCGCCGATATCGATGATGGTTCTCACCGATGGACACAGCCAGTAGGCTCCCACGCCATGGCAGGTGATCTCCGAGATGTTGTCGTTGGCAAAGGGAATCTTCATCCTGCCATAGCCAGTGCCAATGATGTAGTCCAGTTCGTCCAGTGAGGTGATACCCACCTTCTCCATCGCCTCTCCTATGGCAATGCGAGCTGTCTCCTCCGGTCTTGGTTTGCATGAGATAATGGTGTAGGAAGAGACCTCACCATCCTTCATGATGACGGCCTTGCCAGTGGTGGAACCGACATCGCAACCAGCAACTATCATGGGGTACATCTCCTTTCCGATTCTCAGCGATCCATAACCATGGTAAGGAACTGCTCTATCCTCGTTCTTGACTCCTCGGCAGAGGTTATCCTGCGGTCGACAAGGTCAAGGTCGTACACCAGGAGAGGAATCCCCCGCTCACGGCACGCATCCCTGATGAGACCGTAAGCGCCGGTGATCCACTTGCAGCCGGGGTGAGCGCCGATGATAGCACAATCGGCCTTCCATTCCTCAACCACGTACAGCAAGTCGTCGATGTACTCACCGAAGGCGCCACGGCCCAGCTTGCCCATGGGTGACTGCAGTGACCGTCGCGCCATCCCCGTGATCATGCTTTCGGGGGATGTGGTGTCCACTGGCTCGACGCGGAAATCGTCAAACAGGACGTAGGGTACCACCGCCCCCAATTCGTTTATGAAGCCCATCAAACCCGCATCCCAGCCCGGCAAAAAGTGGAACCAGACCACCCGGGCCTTCTCCTCCGGCAGAGCGGTCTCTCCCCTGGCTACCCTGCCTTTGATATTGTCCAGAAGGCCCTTGACCGCCGCGGTCCCTTCCGGCGTACCGAAGGCCATCATCAGCGATGAGGTCCCCTGGCGCAGCGGCCCACTCCACGGCGCCGGTTTTCGCTTCTGCAGTTCGAACGCCTCCAGCCAGAGTTCGACACATCGGTTGCTTTCCTCCACGACCTCCCTCAGCCGGTCGTAGTCCATCTTCCTCCCGGTATGCTCCTCCAGAAAGGAGACGAGCCCCCGGTACTGATTGACCCAGTGATCCAATGCCCCGTCTTCGTCCAGATGATACGGTATGTCGCAAACGTAAAGGGGAGCGCCAGTGATCTCAGCCACTGCCTGGTAGGTGATGTAGGCACTCTGACACGGCATCGCGGCTACTGCGATCAGCGACGGCGGCGGTATCGTCTGCCGGAGCACGCTGCCGATGATCGCCTTATCGTAGGAGCAAAGGTTGTCGGGAATACCGGCTTCGTGGGCCACGTCGATGCTCTTGATGGCGTGGTCCGGGTCGGCCCGCACTCCTACCCCGTCCCACGCTTCGCAGCAGAGTGGCTGCAGGTCCATGGCGAGCAGGACCTCAGAGTAGGTGGTAAAGGGGTGATAAGCAATCGGCTGCCCTTCATCCACTGCCTTGAGAACCCCTCCCAGCCATCTAACCAGAAGCTGGAACTCGGGATTGTCCGTCTCCTTCAGCATCTGGTATACACCGCGGTGTATCTGAAGGTCTTGTGTCATCAATACCGACCTCCTGTCAAATTCCCCAAAGGCTTGAAGATGACCAGGATACTCCTCCGTCTGAACCGGTCAATCACGGTGCACGCCGAAGGTCTCGCTGCGCCGCAACCGGCTTCTAACCGCCATCAACGGTCCATGACGGTGGCAAGGAAATGCTCTATCCTGGCCCTCGACTCCTCAGCCGAGGTTATCCTCCTGTCAACCAGGTCAACATCGTACAGCAACAAAGGGACACCACGATCACGACAGGCATCCCTTATCAGGCCGTAAGCACCGGTAAGCCACTTGCACCCGGGATTGGCGCCGATAATGACGCAGTCCCCCTGCCACTGCTCGACCGCGTAGAGCATGTCGTTTATGAAAGGCTCGAAGGCGCCCCGCCCTACCTTACCCATCGGAGCCTGCAATGCCCGCCACGCCAGCCCTCTCAGCATCCGCTCCAGCGAGGAAGTATCCACCGGTTCGACGCGAAAGTCGTCGAAAAGGACGTACGGAACCGTTGCTCCCAGCTCGCCCATGAAACCCATCAATGGGTTGTCCCACATCACCTGAAAATGGAACCAGATCACCCGTGCCTTCTCTTCGGGAATCGCCGTTTCCCCCCTGGCCACTTTGCCCTTCGTCTCGTCGAGGAGCGCTTTCATGGCGGCAGTGCTCTCCGGGGTCCCGAATCCCATCATACCGGCAATGGTGCCTTGTGATAGCGGGCCGGTTCGAGGCGCCGGTTTCGACTTCATCAACTCCACTGCCTCAAGCCAGTACTCGACACAGCGGTTGCTTTCCTCCACCACTTCCTTGAGCCGGTCGTAGTCCATCTTCTTGCCAGTGTGCTCTTCAAGAAAGGAAATCATGCCCCTGTACTGGCTGACCCAGTGGTCCAGAGCCCCTTCCTCGTCCAGGTCGTAGGGCGTATCACAGACGTAGAGGGGAGCGCCGGTGAGGGCAGCAACAGCCTGATAGGTAATGTAGGCATTCTGACACGGCATGCCTGCCTGGACGACCACCGACGGCTTCGGCATCGTCCCGCGGATGACGCTCCCGATAATCGCCTTGTCAAAGGAGCACAGCTCAGCGGGGATCCCAGCTTCGTGAGCGGCGTCAATGCTCCTGATGGCATGGTCCCGGTCAACCTGCAACCCTACGATGTCCCACGCCTCACAGCACAGAGGCGGCACATCCATGGCCACCATGATCTCGGAGAAGGTGGTGAACGGATGGTATACTATCGGCCTCCCGTTATCGACTGCTTCGAAGATGTCTTTGAGCCACAGCGCTAACAGCCCCGGCGGGCTTGCCCCTTTGAGCAAGTCATATACGTTTCGGTGTACCTGAAGGTTGTCTCCCATAAACCAATTACCCCGCAATCGTCTCTAAGAATGCCTGCACACGCGTCCGCATCTGACCGATGGGTCCCATGAGGTACTCCCGCTCCAGCACCATGTACGGCACCGGTGAGTCTTCTTTCCTGATGTCCCAATCCATCATAGCGCTCTCACCACCCCACGCATCGCAGAACTTCATACGCTGGACGATGATGCCATCTACCTTGAACTGCCGGGCCAGGTCCATCATGAACTTCTGCCTTCGGGGATGGTCGATCATGCGGGGACAGGACACCCTTTGCAGATAGCGCCTCGCCAGCGCCGGAATGGGATCACGATCCTCGTCAACCAGGTCCCAGAAGTCGCGCGTGCCGTAGCACAGGAAATCGGTGACCACCAGTCCGCCGAGGTCCTCAATCAATTTGACGTACCCGGGACTGTCCAGTTCACCACCACCCAGCAGCAGTCGAGCTCTGAACTCACCAATGCCGTCGCGGTTCCTCAGTTCGCCGAGCAGTCGTCTCAACAGGTCATTGTATTCTTCCACTGGCATGCAAGTGCCAGCAATGACCACCTGCAGCACCTCGGTGCCGGTGATGGGGGGGGCCGCTTGCTGCCTCAGCTCGTACAGGCTTCTCAGCAGCCTGCGCTTCTCATTGTACGCCTTAATGCTGTTGCGGAGGGCATCGTCAGTGATGGTCACCTTGAAATGGTCCTCCAGATTGCGCCTGAACCTCTCCAATCCACCCGCAAGCCACTGCTCAGTCTCTTCCTCTGCCTTCATTGGCATGCTCAGGAAGTAGAAGTAGAAGGGAGGAGCGGAAGGCTCGACCTTGCCAGCCTTCCAGATGTCATACAAACGGCGGACATGGTCGCAGCTATAGAGGGCGACCAACCCGTCAAGAAACTGGTACTTACCCCGCATTGCCTGGTCGAGCGAGTGACGACAGAAGGTGCACATGGTGCGGTACGTATAGACGTCTCCCAGGTCCGAACTGGTACTCCCCGTGGCTCGTATTCGATAGGGCAGCATGCCAGCAGCATGAATGATCTCTACCGGAACGTAGGTGCAATAGTAGCCAATGACCTTGCCACCCTTCTCCTTCCAGCGCTCAACCTGAGAATTCATGAGCGACGCGGCGGGCTTGGTCAACTCCTCCAATGCTGTCATACGTGTCTACCTCCTGCTTACTCGGCTCACACGAGAATGCCTTTACCTAAGATTGTATCAGCCCTCAACCAGGCGCGTCAAATTATTGAGGTATCTTAAGCTATACTAATGTATTCTATCCATTATTGTCGGCATGGCAAATGGTAGCACAGCTAGCGTCCCGGCGTTCGGTAGGGAGAAGCGACAAAGACACCACAGAGAGCACGTCAGTTCGAGGAGAAACGCCGTAGGAACGCAAACAACAGACTGAGAAAGGGGGTCACTGTGTTATACTTGAGTCGATATGCACGCTCGAATTGGCAAGGCAGTCGAGACGCTTCAGAAAGGGGGCATTGTGGCCTTCCCCACAGACACGGCCTACGGCTTGGGCGCCGGTTCACACGACGACGCTGCTGTGATGAAGGTCTACCAGGCCAAGGGCAGACCGCATCACCTGGCACTCCCGTTGCTCCTCGGCAGCGTCTCCCAGATAGAAACCGTGGCCACCAACGTGCCGGAGACTGCGTGGACTCTGGCACGACAGCTTCTGCCCGGAGCCCTGACACTTGTTTTACATAAAGCAGCATCCGTCTCAAGCCTGATCAGCGGCGGGAGTGACAAGATTGCGGTGCGGGTGCCCAACCACCCCGTACCCATCGCTCTTGTCGAGGGGTTGGGTGCACCGATCACCGGTACCAGCGCCAACCGCAGTGGCCGTCCGAGCGCAGTGACAGCACAGGAGGTTTATCGCCAGTTGGGAGACAGCGTGGACATGATCATCGATGGCGGCAGGTGTCCCGGCGGATCCGATTCAACAGTTATCGACCTCACCGAGGATCCACCAAGAATCCTCAGGCAGGGAGCGATAAGCCGCGCCGACATTGAACGGGTGTGTGGAAGGAAGATACGGTAGAAGGAGGATGGAAGATGCACATCGCTATCGGCTGCGACCACAGAGGGTTCGAACTCAAGAAGGCACTTGAACGGGCCCTTTCTGACGAAGGGCACAGCTACGAGGACTTTGGCTGTTACGACACCGCATCCGTGGACTACCCCGATTTCGCCAGCGCTGTGGCTCAGGGAGTGGCACAGGGTCGTTTCGAGCACGGCATTCTAGTCTGCAGCACGGGGATTGGCATGAGCATCGTAGCCAACAAGGTGCCCGGGGCTTACGCCGCCCTCTGTCATGATCTCTTGAGCGCACAGCGCAGCCGACAGCACAACAACGCCAATGTGCTTTGCCTCGGGGCGTCAATCGTAGGAAAGGAACTGGCCATGGAGATCGTCAAGGCGCATCTCAGCGCCCACTTCGAGGGAGAAAGGCATGCGCAGCGCCTCGAGAAGGTGAAGGCGCTGGAGCGTGCGTAGCTTCCTTGACAAATACGACCGGATATTGCTAATATGGTTTTGCTTTCCAAACTGAGAAAGTAGTATGGTCAAGGTTCTAGACCGCGTCAATGAGCCCGCCGATCTGAAGGAACTGACCCCCTGCGAACTGGAGCAGCTTGCCGCCGAGGTTCGGGAGGAGATCGTTAAGACGGTGAGTGCCAACGGCGGGCATCTTGCGTCCAACCTCGGAGTAGTTGAGCTCACCATCGCCCTTCACCGCACCTTCCAAAGCCCCCACGACAGGATCATTTGGGACGTCGGCCACCAGACCTATGCGCATAAGCTGCTTACTGGGCGCAAGAAGCTTTTTCCCACTATTCGCCAACACGGTGGCCTCAGCGGATTTGCCGAGCCTGAGGAGAGTCCTCACGATGTCTTCGGTACTGGGCATGCCTCAACATCGATCTCAGCGGCATTGGGCATGGCGATTGCCCGTGACCTGGAGGGAAAGACCCATAGCGTGATAGCAGTCATCGGTGACGCCGCCCTGGCAGCAGGCATGGCCTTCGAGGCCCTGAATCAAGCGGGGCATCTGCGCACTCGCCTCATCGTCGTGCTCAACGACAATGGGATGGCGATCTCGCCCAGTGTCGGTGCCCTCTCCCGACTCTTCTACCGTCTCCGGCTCGACCGCCGCTATCATCGGGCCAAGGAGGAGGCATCACACGTGGCGGCAAAGCTGCCTGTGGGGACGAAGTTTTGGCACCTGTGGAGGAAAGTGGAGAAAGGGCTGAAGGGCCTCATCATTCCATCGATGTTCTGGGAGGAGCTTGGCTTCACCTATGTTGGACCGATCGATGGACACAATATCACTGAGATGGAGGCGGTCCTCACTCAGGTACGCAGCTATTCCTATGGCCCGACCCTGGTCCACGTGGTGACGAAGAAGGGGAAAGGGCATCAGCCGGCCGAGATGGACGCCGTCAGTTTTCACGGCGTATCGCCCAGTCATGCCCGGGGAAATGGTTGTCCCACCTATAGCGAAGTCTTTGGCAGGACAATCCTTCGCCTTGCGCAGGACAATCCCCGGATCATAGCCATCACCGCTGCGATGCCCGAGAGTACCGGGCTGAGCATTATGGCTGACAGCTTCCCCGAGCGGGTCTTCGATGTTGGCATCTGTGAGCAACACGCGGTAACCTTCGCCGCAGGCCTTGCCACCCAGGGATTCATCCCCGTTGTCGCCATATACTCCACCTTCCTCCAACGCGCCGTCGACCAGATTATCCACGATGTGTGTCTGCAGAACATTGCGGTGGTCTTCGCCATAGACCGCGGCGGCATTGTGGGAGACGACGGCAAGACTCACCAGGGAGTTTTTGACCTGTCCTATCTCCGTTTTGTTCCGAACATGGTGCTGGCATCACCGAAGGACGAGAACGAACTGCAACACCTGCTCCATACAGCGGTGATGGCAAGACGTCCGTTTGCGATCCGCTACCCCAAGGGGTGCGGGACGGGTGTCACTCTCGACGAAAGACTCCAGGCAATCTCCGTGGGTGAGGGGGAAGTCCTCAGGTCGGGCCGCGACGTAGCGCTACTGGGCCTGGGGGCCACCGTCGCGCCATGTCTGGAAGCAGCAAACAGACTGGCCGACAAGGGCATCGAGTGCACGGTAGTCAACACGCGCTTCGTCAAGCCGCTGGATGCGGCGCTCATCCTTGACATTGTGCAGCGCGCCAAGACGGTAGTTACGGTTGAGGACAACGCATTGCAGGGTGGGTTCGGCAGCAGCGTGCTCGAGCTTCTGGAAGCCTCGGCCTGCCACGGCGTTCGGGTCGAGCGCATCGGGCTGCCCGACGAGTTTATAGAACATGGGACTCAGGAGACGCTACGCGCCAAGTACGGACTGGATGCTGACGGCATAGTGAAGCGTGTTCTGGGTGTCTTTCCCCAGCCGATTCACTCGCCTGAGGTGAAGAGGCGATAGCGGCACCAGTGGTGTGCCATCGCGATGCCGAACGGGCCATGGCTGGGGATTCATAGTGTCAGGTCGACCTGCAGAGCACCTGGCACTCTCGTTGTAAGAAGGTCGGACTGCGAGGAGATAGAATGGACAAGAAAACGGTGAGAGACGTCGATGTGACGGGCAAGAGGGTCTTGGTCAGAGTCGACTTCAACGTTCCGTTTGGTCAAAACGGCGCCATCGCTGATGACACAAGGGTCCGCGCGGTGCTACCTACCATAGAATATCTCATTGGCAAGAAGGCACGCATTATCCTCTGCTCCCACCTGGGGCGACCTGATGGCAAAGTGGTGGAGAAGTTGAGCCTGAAACCGGTTGCCGAACTCCTCTCGCAACTGCTCGGTTCCCGCATAGAGATAGCAGGTGACTGCATTGGCCCTCATGTGGAGGAGGCTGTGTCCAAGCTCAAGAAGGGTGAGGTGCTGATGCTGGAGAACCTGCGCTTTCATCCCGAGGAGGAGGAGAACGATCCCAAGTTTGCCTGGGCATTGGCTCAACTCGCCGATATCCATGTCAACGACGCGTTCGGCGTGGCCCACCGGAAGCACGCTTCCAACGTAGGCGTCGCCGAGTATCTAACCAGCGTGGCCGGCCTGTCGATGGAGAGAGAGGTCGACATGATCGGCAAGGCTTTGGAAGACCCGGCGCGTCCTTTTACTGCGATCATCGGGGGCGCCAAAATCAGCGACAAGATTGGTGTCATTGAGAACATACTCAATAGGGTGGACTCCCTTATCATCGCCGGAGGCATGAGCTCAACGTTCTTGAAGGCCCTGAGATACGAAGTCGGCGGGTCCCCGGTAGAAACCAACAAGGTCAGCCTGGCTCAGCGATTAATGGAGAAGGCGGCGGCGCAGGGAGTTCACTTCCTCCTGCCCACCGACGTTGTCGTTGCCGACAAGTTTGAAGCAGGAGCCAAGTCCAAAACGGTTCAGATTACCGAGGTGCCTGCAACGTGGTACGTCATGGACATCGGGCCGCAGAGTACCGCCCTGTTCGAAGCGAAACTCCGCAAGAGCAAGACCGTGGTCTGGAATGGACCGGTGGGAGTATTCGAGTTCCCCAGGTTCGCTAACGGCACCAAAGCCATTGCCCAGCTCCTCGCTGGCCTGGATGCCACCACCGTCATCGGCGGCGGCTCGACCGCCGAGGCGGTACACGAACTGAACCTGGAGGATAGGATGACACACGTTTCGACGGGCGGTGGAGCATCCCTGAGATTCCTCGAGGGACAGCCAATGCCCGGCATAGAAGTGCTCCAAGACAAGGAACGGTGATGCTCAACCTGCAGCAACTGTCTCAACTAGCCGAAGCCACCCCATCGAAGATCGTCCTTCTTGTTCTGGATGGACTGGGGGGGTTGCCACGTCCTGAGACCGGCCTGACAGAACTGGAAACGGCGAGGACTCCGAATCTCGACAGGCTGGCGATGGAGGGCATCTGTGGCATGGCGGAGCCAGTCGGCGCGGGCATCACGCCGGGCAGCGCCCCGGGACATCTCGCTCTGTTTGGATACGATCCGGAACGCTTCAACGTGGGCAGAGGTGCCCTGGCCGCCCTCGGTATAGACCTCGCGTTGGAGAAGGGAGACCTGGCCGCTCGCGGTAACTTCTGCACGCTGGATGACAGCGGGATGATCACCGACCGCCGCGCCGGGCGTATTCCCACGGAGAAATGCGTTGAGCTGTGCCAACTTCTCGATGGCATGACCGTTGACGGGGCAGGGGTTCTCGTCTCCCCAGTCAAGGAGCATCGCTTCGTGACAGTCTTCAGAGGGGAGAATCTCTCAAGCGAACTGGGCGACTCCGACCCTCAGCATGAGGGAGTGCCTCCCAGGGTGGTCGTCCCGCGTACTACGCAGGCTGCCAGAGCCGCTCATATCGCCAATGAGTTCATCGCCAGAGCGCGAGAGAAGCTTGCGGGCCGCTACCCCACAAACATGGTCTTGCTGCGCGGCTTCGCCCACTGCCCTGACTTCCCTTCCATGACTGAGGTCTTCAAGCTCAGGCCTGCCGCCATAGCCTCCTACCCCATGTATCGAGGGCTGGCCAAGGTTGTCGGGATGGACGTTCTGCCTACGGGACCCACGATAGCCGATGGGCTATCGACGCTGGCACAGCACTATGGCAGCTATGATTTCTTCTTTGTACACGTGAAGGAAACGGACATGGCCGGCGAGGACGGCGATTTCGACCGAAAGGTGAAGGTCATCGAGGAGGTGGACGCGGCCCTGCCCACTCTCATCGGACTTGACCCGGATGTCATAGTAGTGGCCTCGGACCACTCCACCCCGGCACTGCTCAAGGGGCATAGCTGGCATCCCGTTCCCTTTCTCCTCCGCTCCAGGTGGTGTCGTCCCGACGCAGTGGAGCAGTTCGGAGAGAGCGCCTGCGCAAGAGGAGGGCTGGGGAGTTTCCCCGCTGTGGAGATAATGCCCCTGGCCCTGGCCAATGCCAGGAAGTTGGGCAAATTTGGCGCCTAGGAGTGCTGAGTGAGAACGCCAGTCATCGCGGGCAATTGGAAGATGAACACCACCCTGGCTGAAGCGACGGCCCTGGTGAAGCAGATGAAGGACAGGCTGGACACAATCAAGGGGGTGGAGAAAATCCTCTGTCCCCCTTTCATCTCGTTGGCAGCGGTGGGTGAGTTGCTCCGCGGCACATCGATAAGGCTGGGGGCGCAGAATTGCCACCATGAACTGAAGGGCGCCTACACTGGTGAGGTCTCTCCTTCTATGCTATCGGCGATGTGCGAATTCGTGATCCTGGGACATTCCGAGCGCCGGCAGTACTTCGGTGAAACAGATGAGTTGGTAAACCGGAAGATCCGTGCCACATTCGGAGCCAACTTGATTCCCATCCTGTGCGTCGGGGAGAAGCTTGAGGAAAGGCAATCGGGGAGGGCTGAGAAGGTGGTGAGAAGCCAGGTCGCTGGCGCTCTCGACGGCGTTGACTCGCCTCGCGGGCTGGTCATGGCCTACGAGCCTGTCTGGGCCATTGGCACCGGCATGGCCGCGACTGGAGAAGAGGCCAATCTCACCATCAATCTGATTAGAGGAGAATTGAGGCGACTCTATGGCGCGGAAATAGCCTTGGAGACGCGGATTCTGTACGGGGGGAGCGTCACTGCCAACAACATTGGTGAATTCGTCACCCAGCAGGAGATAGATGGTGCCCTGGTCGGTGGAGCAAGCTTGAAAGCGGACGAATTCGTCAGTATTGTAGAGCAGTCAGCGGCACGAACATGAAGCGTCTTGTGGTCATTGTGGGTCCGACGGCGGTGGGCAAGACCGACCTGGCAATGAATCTGGCGCAGACCTTCAACGGAGAGGTCGCGAGCGCCGACAGCCGCCAGGTGTATCGTTATGCGGACATAGGGACGGCGAAGCCCAGCGCGGAGGAGAGAGCCCTCGTCCCCCATCATCTCGTCGACGTAGTCGACCCTGACGACGATTTCAGCCTGGCCATGTACCAGAAGGCGGCATACCGGGCACTGGAAGACATCGAGGAGCGAGGGAAGTCAGCCTTCCTGGTGGGAGGCAGTGGCCTCTATGTTCAGGCTGTCACTGCCGGCTTCAGGATTCCTGAAATCGGCCCGAACCATGGACTGAGGCGGATGCTGGAGGAGAAGGCGGCCAACGGAGGCGGCATGGCGCTGTATTCAGAGTTGCAGCGGGTTGACCCAGATGCGGCAGGCAGAATCGACCCACGGAACGTGCGACGAGTCGTCAGAGCTCTGGAGGTCTGCCATGCCACTGGGCTACCGTTCTCCACGCTTAAGACAAAGGAGCCGCGTTTTCGCAGCCTGATGGTAGGGCTCACCACTTCCCGGGAGGACCTGTATCGCCGGATAGATGAGCGGGTTGACCGGATGATAGAGCGAGGCCTGGTTCAGGAGGTTCAGGCACTTGTCGAGCGAGGTTACTCGCCGGACCTCCCGTCGCTCTCGGGACTGGGGTACAGGCAGATCGCACAATACCTTCAGGGGGAAGTCGCGCTGGATGAGGTGGTGCAGCGTATCAAACACGAGACACATCGCTTCGCCCGCC
>Ga0209164_1001533_pt1 | contig 29190 bp, 17 predicted proteins | sample MTBNYHSulfiMetaG_FD_187458 | JGI IMG/M metagenome (GOLD analysis project Ga0209164, IMG submission 187458) | Enrichment culture microbial communities from rom New York Harbor, USA that are MTBE-degrading - MTBE-NYH (New York Harbor Sulfidogenic)... | ecosystem: Environmental > Aquatic > Marine >... | reverse complement strand
AGAGGCGAGGCGCATGGGGATAGAGGTCCTCCCCCCGGATATCAACCGAAGCGAGATCCCCTATATCGGCAGAGACCGGCAGATCCGGGTCGGCCTGATGCAGTTGAAGGGCCTTGCCCGGGAGGCCCGGGAGGCCATTGTCCATGAACGGATGAGGAGGGGACGCTTTCACTCATTTGACAGCTTTCTCTATCGAACCGCCCCCCATCTCCACCTCCAGGATGTCAAGATCCTCATCAAGGGGGGCTGTTTCGACGCCATGGCCCGGGGCGTTTCCAGACCCGGGCTTATGTGGGAGGCGCTCCGGTTTTTCGAACGGGAAACGGAAAAACGGTCGTTCGGTCTGTTTGCCGCTGTCCCGGCGCCTGCCCCGGCGTCCGGCGGTGCCGGCCGGGATCCATATCCCAGGCAGGTCATGCTGCAGCATGAAGCCGAGGTCTTCGGCTTTATCCTTTCGGTCCACCCCCTTGCCCTTTATGGGGATATCCTGAACCGCCTCGATTATGTCCGGGCCGAGGACCTTCCTTCCCGGATCGGCAGGGAAGTCACCACCGTCGGATGGCCTGTCACCGGAAAGACGGTGCATGCACACGACGGGGAACCGATGAAATTCATGACCTTTGAAGACCTTACCGCCCCTTATGAGGCCGTGTTTTTCCCGAAGGTGTACCACAGATGGTGTCATATGCTGAACGCGGCACGTCCTTATATCCTCAAAGGGAAGGTGGAAGAAAAATTCAATGCCGTAACGGTGACGGTAAGCGGGGTTGGATTTTTGGACAGTGGCAGAACAAAACCCGTTCGCTTTGCTAATTTTACTTGAATTTTTAGAAATTTTCATATATATGGGCCGTAACATTATTATTGAAATATACATCCCGCTCTACATATCGCTCTATGATGCAGGGTTTTCGGCAAGTGCGCTTTTTTGGGCCTCTGTTAGGATATTCGATCCCTGACCGGGGTTTAGAATCCGGGCGCATATCCTGCCGAACCGGCGTCAGCGGGACGAACCACAGGAAGAGGTGCCGCATTTCGATATTTGGATCCGAACGGAACAAAGAAACGGTCCGAAAGGGACGTTTTCATAAGGTCTCGAGGGTTATCAGATGGTGACAGCGCTATTCCTTAATAGAAGACAGTTGAGGCAACTGAATGAAACAGAGTTTTCGCACAGCGCTTAAGGCCTTTGCCAGCCCAAAGAGAGATCTGCGTCCCACTCCTGAATGTGCCCCTGCCCCGGAGGCCGCTGCAAAAGCAGCGGCGTCGACAACCTCTTTGTTCTCCGTCAAACGACTGGAAGAGGTTATTGAGAGGGCAAGGGACCGGTTCCTATCCATCCAGAACGCTGAAGGATACTGGGTTTTCGATCTGGAAGCGGATACCACCATCCCGTCGGAGTATATCCTGCTCCAGAGGTTTTTGGGCCGCGAAACCGCCCCTGAACTCAGAGAAAGGACAGGCCGGTATCTCCGCAACAGGCAGCTCGACGACGGGGGGTGGCCCCTGTATCACGCGGGCGCAGGGGATATCAGCGCCTCTGTCAAAACCTACTTTGCCCTCAAACAGCTGGGAGATTCCCCGGACGCACCCCACATGATCAAGGCGCGGCAGTTCATCCTGGGCCTGGGGGGCGCCGCCAGGGTAAACGTCTTCACCCGGATCACCCTTGCCCTGTTTGGGCAGGTCCCCTGGGGAACGACCCCTGCCATGCCCATCGAGATCATGCTGCTGCCGAGGTGGTTCTTTTTTCATCTGCAGAAGGTCTCCTATTGGTCCCGGACCGTGATCGTCCCCCTCCTGATCCTCAACGCCAGGCACCCCGTCTGCCGACTGAGGCCGGAAGAAGGCGTGTCGGAGCTGTTCATGGAACCGCCGCATGGGTTCCGTCATCTGGACCACCTGGTTCCCCGCAATCTGATCAAAAACCTGTTTATTTTTTTGGACCGCATTTTGAAAATGGCCGACCCCCTTTTTCCCAGTTCATCGCGAAAAAGGGCCACCCGGCTTGCCGAACGCTGGACCGTGGAGCGGATGCAGGGCGAGGGTGGGATCGGCGCCATATTCCCCGCCATGGCCAATGCGGTCATGGCCCTCACGGTTCTGGGATATCCGGATGATCACCCCGATGTGATGCGTGGGCTGAAGGCCATCGACGATCTCCTGGTGGATCACGGAGACGAAGGATTCTGCCAGCCATGCGTTTCTCCCATATGGGATACCTGTTTGAGCCTCTCGGCCGTGCTTGAAGCGGGCGTGGCGCCGGAAAACGAGGCGGTTCAAAAGGCCATTGACTGGCTCCTTGAGAATTTGATCCAGGTCCCCGGGGACTGGACGTACCGGGCCCCTGATCTGGAACCGGCAGGATGGGCCTTCCAGTTCGAAAACACCTTCTATCCGGATGTGGACGACACGCCGATGGTGATCATGGCCCTTCTACGGGCAGGGATTCTGGGTCAGGAGGCCTATCGGGAAAAGATCGCGAAATCAGTGAAGTGGGTGATCGGCATGCAGAGTTCGGACGGGGGGTGGGGGGCCTTTGATATCGACAATAACTACCTCTACCTCAATAATATCCCCTTTGCCGATCATGGCGCCCTTCTGGACCCCAGCACGTCCGATCTGACGGGACGGTGCATCGAGTTGCTGGCCATGCTCGGATATGATCGAAATTTCCGCCCCATTGCCAGGGGAGTCGATTTCCTGCGCAGGGAGCAGGAGGACTGCGGCGCCTGGTTCGGCCGTTGGGGCGTCAACTATATCTATGGCACCTGGTCTGTCCTGAAAGGCCTCGGCCGCCTGGGTGAAGATATTTCCCAACCCTACATCCGAAAGGCGGTTGAGTGGTTGAAATCGTGCCAGAATCCGGACAATGGATGGGGAGAAACCTGCTACAGCTACAAAGACGCCTCCCTGGCCGGCAAGGGGGAGAGCACCCCATCCCAGACCGCGTGGGCCTTGCTGGGGCTCATGGCCGTTGGCGAAGTGGAGAGTTCGGCGGTCCAGCGCGGGATCCATTATCTCATCACCCATCAGGAGGGCGATGGCCGGTGGGATGAGCAGATCTTCACCGGCACCGGTTTCCCCAATGTCTTTTATCTGCGATACCACGGCTACGCTCAGTTTTTCCCTCTCTGGGCCCTGAGCGAATACCGGAGACTTCGTACCGGGAGGGCCACCCGGCAGGAAGAGGTGAGCCTTGCGTCTCCGGCCGGTTTTTCCCTTCCCGCACTAAAAATCAGATCATGAATCCGGCCATCGGCCTGGTCGTCGCGCTGAGCGCCGAGGCAAAGGCCCTGATCGGGCGCGGCCGATGGCAGGAGGCCGAGGGATGTCTCTTCCGGCGTTTTCGCCTCACTGACAACACCCGTCTGATCGTTGTGCGCTCAGGCATGGGGTCGAAAAACGCCTCAGCGGCCTCCAGGTGGGTGATCGGCGAAGGGGTGTCGGGATTGGCTGTTTCAGGGGTCTCGGGGGGACTCTCTCCGGACCTTGCGCCTGGAGACCTGGTTCTTGCCGACTCGGTGATAGAAGACGATGGCAATCCAATAGAAGAGACGCGGGAAGTGAGTTCGGCATGTGCGGACATGGCGTATGGGGGGCTCATGGACAGAAGGCTCCCCGCATATCGGGGCCCCATCCTTACCGTTCAAAGGCCGGTCCTTTCGGCAGGGGATAAAGAGGCGCTCTTCGCAAAGACCCGGGCGCTGGCCGTGGACATGGAGAGTGCGGCCGTGGCTGCTGCCGCCGGGAACGCGGGCCTCCCCTTTTTTGCCTTTCGGGCCGTCTGCGACGCAGCAGGCCGTTCCGTTCCGGAGGATTTCCTCGATTTTGTCAATCAGGAGGGGCGTGTCCGTCTGTTCCGTCTTTTCCGAAGACTTCTTCTGAGGCCCACCCTTGTTTCTGATCTCCTGCGTATGAACCGGGATTTTGATACGGCGTTGGCCGGTCTCGGACGCGCCTGGCGCCTGACAATCAGGGGTGCCCTGCCGTCCCTGGTTCCCCCCACCGACACGCCCGGAACGTGAACGGCTATCGGATGGGCACCGGGCAGACAAACGGGTGATCTTCGGTTACGGGCCTCAAAGAATAGTCTTGGGAGCATCTCTTTGTCGGCGTTGGTCAATCGACAACCACACATCGACCATCATAAATCCTGTTCGGAGGGGATATGGACCTTAAGATTTTTGAGGGTATGGAGGCCCCTGAACTCAGAAAATATATCGAGTTTCTCCTGTGGCACTACCGGGTGATGGACGCCTTCTGGTTTATTCATGTGGCCGAACGCTTTGACCAGCCGACGGCCGAACGTCTCAATGAACAGGTCTGGGGGCGGGTGGCCGGCATGGCGGCAAAGGACCTTGTGCCCAGATTTGATATCCAGGAAAGGGGCCTGGAAGGGTTTGTAAAGGCCTTGAGGCTGTTCCCCTGGTGCATTCTGGTGGGGTATGACATCGAACCGTCGGAAAATGAGGTGATCATATCCGTTCCCTCCTGCCCGACCCAGGAGGCCCGTCTCAAAAGGGGGCTGGGGGAGTTTGTGTGCAAAGAGATGCATCGGGGAGAGTTTGAAGGATTTGCCCGCGCAGTCGATGATCGGATCCAGGTCGAATGTCTTTTTGCGCCCCCGGATCCCCATCCTGAGGACATGTTCTGCCGGTGGCGGCTCTCCCTGAAAGAAGAGGGGAAAAACCGATAGGGGTTACGCGGGCTGCGATCTCCCGGCCCCGGTAGTATATGCGTCATCCAGGGCCCCTTCGATGATGGGAAGGGCCTTTACCGGGGGCGGGGTAAAACCGAAGATAAGGTCCAGAAAGAGCATGGTGATCCGATAGGTGGCGCCCCAGAGGACCTCGCGTTCCTTTCCCTTTTGATGCACAAAGCAGGGGAAGTCCCGGGTGACAGGGGGCGTTCCCTGATGCTGTCCGGCAATGGACCGGTGCTGCGGCCGGGGCCCCATCTGCAGGCGGTAACATCCATAACGATCCGGGTCCAAGAGGTCCCGGATCGGGATATGGACGATCTTTTCCACCTCCCAGTTGGGGAAAAACCGTTTCTGACGGCCCACCCAGCCCGCCATGGGGTAGATGACCCGATCGAACATCTCGAGCTTCTGGCGGGGGAGGGGACCGAGGAAGGTCACCCCCAGGGGGTTCAAGCGCATCTCCTCGAGCCCTTCACGGAGGCTGGCCGCAAGGAGGAAGGAGAGTCTTCGGGCCTCTGTGGGCCGGAGGCGCTTCCAGTGATGCCAGTAAGGCCAGCGGGCCAGGGGAAAGAGGGGAAGACGTAGTATCCTGGACAGATGGATGTCCGAACCCGGGTCCATCCGGCCGCCCGGGAAGCAGAGATCTCCCGGCTGCCGTACCTTTATGGATCGCTTGTTCAAAATCAGGCAGGGCTCAGGAGGCATTCCCGGCCGACCGGGCCCCCGGCCCAACAGGAGCAATACGGCAGAGGCGGCCGGGGAGGCGGAGACCCGGTCCGGGAAAAGGGAGGCATCGCCGCTCTTCTCGTGAAGCACGCGCAATATCTGCGCACGCAGGGTCGAAGCGTCTCCCAGCAGATGAAGCATCTCTTGTGTCCTCTGGCAAAGGCCTTGGATTCTCTATTGACGATTGACATCGGTTTGCTATTTGCCGGTTGCTGCTGAATGGTGGACGGCTCATAGCTCATGGCGGATAGCTGATGGGTGCCGTGTCTCATGCCTTGCGCCTACACTACCATAACACGCTTTGGCCCCTGTTTGCAAGAGGACGCGGCGCGTTCGCACAGGTCTGCCGGGCTTTATCAACTGTCGGAATGATGCCATGCCATCACCCTCTGCCAAGGGATATCTCTGTGTCGTCGGGGCCGCGGTCCTGTGGGCCTCATCCGGAGTGGCGGGAAAGGCCCTTTTCTCCGGCGGCGTAACCCCCTTTGAACTGGTGCAGATCCGGGTCACCGTATCCGCCGTCCTCCTGGCGGTGGTTTTCTTCCTGCGCGACAGGCGCCTGTTCCAAATCCGCGCCAAGGACATCCCCTATTTTGGTCTGCTGGGCGGGGTGGCCATGGCCCTGGTCCAGATCACCTATTTTTACGCGGTCAGCAAGATCCAGGTGGCTGCGGCCATCCTCCTTCAGTATCTGGCGCCGATCCTGGTGTCATTTTTCGCAGTCTGCTTCTGGAGGGAACGCCTGACCCCGACCAAATTCCTGTCTCTTCTTTTTTCCCTGACGGGCTGCTACCTCGTGGTGGGGGGACATGATCTCGATCTGCTCAGGATGAACCGGGTGGGGATTGTTTCGGCCCTCGCCTCAGCGGTTTGCTTTGCTGCCTATACCCTGTTGGGGGAGAAGGGGATGCACCGGTACACCCCCTGGACCGTCCTCTTTTATGCATTCCTCTTCGCAACACTTTCCTGGCACATCTTCTACCCTCCCCTTCACTATCTCCGGGCAGGATACACCCTGGGCCAGTGGGGAGGGATGCTCTATGTCTCGGTCATGGGGACCGTCCTCCCCTTTGCCCTCTTCTTTATGGGGATCAATCTGATCCGGTCCACGCGGGCCAGCATCACGGCAACGCTGGAACCGATCTCCGCCGGGCTCTTTGCCTATCTCTTTCTGGGGGAAGGGCTCTCTCCGCTCCAGATGGTCGGAGGGGCCATGGTAGTGGGCGCCATTGTACTGTTGCAGCTGAAACGGGAGCAGGATGAACTGGCCCCTGTCCATATCAGGGGTCGGTCCACCCCCCGCAATCCCTGAATCCCATAATCCCTCAATCCCTCAATTTTCAGTTCGCCAATACCCCCTGCTCTGACCGCAACCTCGCCGCCTCATCAAACGGGCTCGCCACCGAGCGCAACCTCTCCATTCGTGGTCTCGAACCGGTTCTAATTCGGTCAGTTGAGAGAGGATGTTGAATCTGTCTCGGTAAAGGACAAAGGCTTCGGTCATGCAACCGAGGAAATGCCTTGACAACCATGGGAAATTCTTGAAATAATCCTGGTTGGAAAGGTGGAACTTGGACTTCAGTGTCTCAATTGGACGAATGCCCTGAGAGACGGGGAGGACGCAGCTCAAACGGCTCTCGGGCCTGTTTGTGGGAGAGGCTTCGAAGCCTCGAAGCTCGTTGCAGGATGCCAAACATCAATTTCGTGTCCCACATTAAGCTGGGTTCAAACGGGAATGCCTTGCCCGATTCAGGCATGTCCTGGGTCCAGGAATGATACGCTATTGATAGAATAATTAAAAGCGGGAGGCACATGATGGACCATACGAATGCGCTGGAGATTTCACAGGATATTTTGGATTCGGCGAGACTGACGCTCACTGAATTGAAGACAGAAATGGCGGTTGCCTTGTACGCACAGGGGAGGCTGTCCATTGGGAAGGCCAGGGAGTTTGCAGAAATGTCCTTATGGGAGTTCCGTCAACTCCTCGCTTCGCGCCGAATTCCGCCCCACTACGATGCAACCGACCTCAATGAGGATGTAGCCACGCTACGGGAAATGGATCGGATATGATTGTCGTGAGCAACGGAGGTGGCACTTCCTTCTTCCAAGTTCGGGTTTGTCCTGGAGGATATGGTCTCTCAGATCCACGGGTTCAAGGACCGGGAGCTGCTCAGGGAAGCTTCTCAGGGAGGCCGTGGTCTGCAGCGATCTGCATGGGTTCAAAAAGGCCCTTCAAGAGGCGCGTGCGTAAGAAGGGCTGGCCTCGATATGTGGTGGATAGATTTCCCGGCAAAGATTTCCCGGTCAAATTTTCTGAGGATTGCCCGAAATGGTGATTCAGCCCCGGAAGGTTCTTCCCCATTTTGCCACTGGGTCCAAACCCCGGTCGCGGGATTTCATCAGGGTCAGCCGTATTGAAGCCGGAGATTCCGGGCGAGTGTGTTCCCAAGCTGGAGCTTGGGAACAAGCGGAAACATCGAACTCAGAGTGATGTACTCCCTTCTGAACCCGCTATCGTATGCTGTAACGTATAAGCTCGATAGTCTGTGAAGCCTGTTCGCCGTCCGGGGTATCGCTGGCTGTCAGCTTGGATTTGACAGACCGCCTTGCCTCGGGTGCATACCATGAAGTATCCGTCCCATAGCTGATCTGGCCTGTCTGAAGATCTTTCAACTTGTTCTTGATCTTTACCTTGATCGCCCGGAATTTTCCCGCAGAAACCGATACGTTCTCCCAATCCTCGACCTCCGCTTCCAACGTATGTTCACGGAGCTGTCCTGTCTTGATGTTCCTCTCTTTGGACACCCCTCTCCAGCGCTTACCGGGTTTTAATGGGAAATCATAGTATTTTAGTGGTGGCGAAAAATCAGACCCTTCACCAGATGCGCCCCGAACAGAGATCAGGTTCCACTGGTAATCATATTCAAGGTTCCTGACATAGCTGCTGTTGACGTTGCGCATGGAAACCTTCATTCGGTTGCCCTCTAAGGAAACAATTTTTCTCTCGGCGACATAGTTTAGGTTCGGATTGGAATGGTTAATACTCTCCATCACATACAGGGTGTCGACTGAGTGTTTCGGCAGCGGAGCCTCCCGGATAGAGGTTCCCGCAGAATCCAACCCAGTTTTGCCCCATTCAGCACCGGGAGAATGAGACAGGTAATAATGGTAATACCCATACGACAGGCCGCCTAATGCCAAAATGACGATCACGAGGGGCACCCTGACCTTCCGCCAAAACCTTTTCCTTTTGGCGAGGATCATTGCCACGTTCGCTTTGGCTTTCAATTCCTTATATCTTTCAGAGTTTTCATCCAATACAAGGTTCAACACACGGAAGGCTTCTTCAAAGTCCTTCTTCGAAACACGCTCCGCCGCAACGGTTATGTGATGTTCGAGTTCTTGCCCTCGAAACTTGATTTTGCCCTCCGCCGCGTTCTCTCGATCCGTCGGATAAGCTGCGGCAGACAAATTCAGGACCTTATCGAGAAGGGCATAGGCCTCTCCAAACGATTTTTTGTCCGCTCTTTCCCAAGCCTCTACCAAATATCGGACAACCTGATTATGACATGATTTGGTCAGCTCCTTTGCATTGTCTGCGATGTCTTTGAAGACATTTTTGTATGTTATATGCTCGGCCTCGGTCACCACTTCAGTCGCCTCGTGAAATGCATCGTCCAGAAGACCGTTATCCAGGGTGGCCTGTGCATTTTGAAGCCTGGATTTCAATCCCTCTTCAAGTCGCTTCACCTTCCCCAACAGCTTGCTTTTCAATTCAGCCGCGTTTTGGCTTTGATCGGCATAGGCTGCATCTTGATCTGTCAAACTCGGTAGCAATGCAAAAGCCTTATCAAAATCATTTGCATCCGCCAAAAGGGCAGCTTCACCCATGTTTCTGTCAAACTGTGCACGGCGTTCAACGATATCCTGGCACTTTTGAATAATCTCTTTGGCCTTGTCTGAAAGGGCTCCGAATCGCCGTTCTTCCTTCACAATACTGCCAGCAGCCTCTGACGCCTTTTCGAGGTCAAAGACAGCCAGTGCCTCCTGCGCCTTGTGAAACTCCTGTGTCAGTTCTTCTTCCCGTTCTCGGTAATTCTTTTCCTCCTCTCCAACCCAAACAAGCTTTTCCGCCATTCTTTTTTTGAAATAGAAGAAGTGCTGGTGTTTGACCTTCTCCATCACCCTGTTCAAAAGATCCAGGGCTTCCTTGTAGCTGTCCTTTGCGACAAAGCTCTCCGAGGTGCTTATGGCGTGATTGAACTCCTTTTCAATCTCCCTTCTCGCGTCGATCAGGTCCTTTCCGCATTCCGGGCAATACACAGCGCCGTTGGGAACCGGTTTGGAGCAGGAATAGCATGGGAATGACCCGGCAGCATGGCCACCGGGCGCCTGTTCGGAAACCTGGGCCTTGAGGACTTCCTCAAAGGCCTTCTTCATGCCCATGGCAGAAGAAAAACGAAAAAGAGGGTTTTCCTGAAGGGCTTTCTGGATCACACTACGGAGGGATTCATGGATCTTGTCCGGGTCGATTTTTTCCGGCACGCTGCCCGTAGCCGCAAAATAGAGGGTCGCCCCAAGCGAGTAGAGGTCGGACCGGAAATCTACCTGGCCGCTGTCCACACGCTGCTCCGGGCTCATGTAATGCAGGGTCCCCAGAAAGGCCCCGGCCACTTCCCGGTTGGACGCCGTATCCAGCACCAGATCGAAATCAGCCAGCTTGGGCATGCCCCTTTTGGTCAACAGCACATTGCCGGGCTTAATGTCCCGGTGAACAATCCCCTTTTCATGGACCATACTCAGGGCATCGCACAACTGGAACCCCATCCGGGCCGTCTCTTCCGGGTTGAGGGGCCCGTCTTCAAGGATCCGGTCCTTCAAGGTGCCTCCGTCTACATATTCCATGGCCATGTACATACCATCGCCATCCATGCCCACATCATAGACATACACGATATTGGAATGCTGCAAATTGGCCAGGGACTGGGCCTCGGTCTTGAGCAGGTTAATGCTCTGTCTGCGTCCGGAGGATCCAGATGGAAACAGATCGCCCCCAATCCTCTTGAGGGCGACCTTGCGGTTTAACTTGGCATCTGTTGCCAGGTAAACGATCGCCATTCCGCCTCGTCCGATCTCGGACTCGATCTGATAGCGGGCCGCCCCCTCGATTTCCGCTGCAATCCCACCCTCTATAAAAGTGGCGTCGTCATCGTTTGAAAAGCCGGATGGGGAGGAACCCGGCCCCCCGGCAATGAAGGTGTCGTCCGTGTTGTTCATGGAAACCCTCTAATAATTTGAAATTATGGATTAAACTGAACTGAAACAAAGCACGTTGAGGCGACGGTGTTGCAGATATCCCTCTCACGTTCCGATCTGGAAAAGGGTGTTCCTTGATATTTTGGATTCGATCTGACGGGCAATCTCTCCGAGTTCAACCCTCGCGTCCGCCTGCAGTCCGAGGCAGACAGCTATTCCATTGGAGTCTGTGCTCAGGCGCGATCCAAGTTTGAGTCGGTATGAGAGGTCATCCTGGATGAACATGCCATAAGCATGAAGATGCATAGGATCACCCATGCGTGCCTCAGTTAAATGAGAAAACTGGAATTCCCTTCGAAGGTAATCGAGGAGAAAGTCCTGAATCACAAGAACGAGATGTTTGCTAATAGCCTCAAAGGTCTGGACCTTGTGGTGCAACTGAATAAGAATGGTCTTCGCGGTCATCTTCCAGTTCATGCCATAGGTTTTGTAGGGTGCTCCTTCTTCTTGAATTTCATTCACGCCCACATCCTGCAGATACTTTTGCCGCGCCGGCCAGACCGTCCCTGTCGTATCGAGGGTTTGGAGTTCAACACCTACGAAGTCTCTGGCTTTTCCGTCTCTGACAGAGGCAAGGAAATAATCGACACTGCCGCCAGGGATTGAGACCTCCGGAACAATATGCAGTTCATTTCCCGGTTTATGCAGTTTCAGCAGGTGCAGACAATCGGTGAAAATCTGTCTTCGCTCAAGCAGACGGTAGGGGCAGATAACAATGGGCTGCCTGCGTTTACCGTACAAGACCGAGCAGGTCCCAATGGACACCTCCGGCTGACTCTTGCGAACTTTGATGCATTTCCGATCGAGAAAAGGACACCACTGCCGGCTGGCGGCCGATTTCCAATCCTGAGTTCTGTCAGATGTGCTTTGGCCAAACAACTCAATAATATTGCTCATAAAAAGGTCTCACATCTCCTTTGGGCGATTTCAAGATACTCGGACGCAAGGTCTATTCCGACCGATTTCCTGGCAAGGCGGCTGGCCACATACATGGTGGTCCCTGTCCCGCAAAAAGGATCCAGGGCCAAACCGTCCGGGGGACAGGTTGCCAGAATGGGTATTTTGCATAGGTCTTCCGGGTAGGGGGCGAAGTGGGCAACTCTTTTTTGGGTATCCTCTGGAAGGATATCCCAGACGTCAGAAGGCTTGCTTCCGTTCGGGTGGTATCTGAGGAAGTAATACCCTTTGTCCCTCAACTCCTTAGCCCGGCCGGACACCCTTGTGGAAGCCGAATGAGTCGTTCTCTGCTGGCCCCGGATGATCATGCGGAAATCGGCAATATCCCCACGTTGAATAGCCCCCAGCATTTGTTTCAGATCTCTCATCGCTGCCGACTTTTCTGTTTCTGTGAGGGCCGTCGAAAGTTCGATCTGACGTTTATATCTGACCCCGCTCACGCCGGTGGCGGATACGACCGATCCATTGACCACTTTGGTTTTTTTCGGGGCGCTGCGCACGGCATCGGCATTGTAATAGTACCCCTGAGGCTGCTTCACAAAATGAAAAACATCCTCATGAACATTACGCAGTTTGTCAAGGCTGTTGTCCGGTCCGCCCTTCACCTTGTTCCAGACAACATTGTTCCGCAGTATCCAGCCCTGATCGTCCATCATCCGGATGGCAACACGCCATGGAATTCCCAGGAGTCGCTTCCCCAGATATGAATCACCAATGTTCAGCCAAAAAGAGCCCGAGTCTTTCAGCACCCGTTTGACCTCTCCGAAGACATCCAGCAGGTGCGAAATGAAATCATTGTAGCCCCCCTCAAGTCCAATTCCGCCGTTGCCATACTCCCGCTTCCCCCAGTAAGGCGGGCTTGTCATGGCAAAGTCGAAGATCCCATCCGGACAGGAGCCCAGAATCTTCAGCGCATCGCCCTGGAGGAAGAGCGGCTCAATCCGTGTGCTTCGAGTGTAGTCTTCTATTCGCTCGCGAGAATTCTCAATGCTTGCAATCATTCCAGATGACCATTTGTTTAGGTTTTTGTACAGTTTCCTCACCGAACCTAACCATGTGGCAACCCTCTTGCTTGTCTACCTGTGTCTTGGGGTGTGCCTCAGGATGGACTTCACCCTTGCAAGATCATAGCCTGCAATGCGGTCCAGTACTTCATGGCCCTATCCCAGTCAACGGGTGTGTGTTTCATCTTTCTCAACGTTTCTCGTTGCGAAGGTCCATTGGCTTCTCTTGTTACCATGCTCCTCTATGGGAATGCAGACCTCCCCGCCAGCCGTGGCTGGAAATGGAGTGCGTACCAGGCCATCAGGCCCGTATGCGTTTCCACACTGGAGTGTGGGAACGAGAAAAAGGAAGCTGGAGCTTCCGGACACGTGTGTTCCCAAGCCAGAGCTTGGGAACAAGCGGATAAAAGCCAGTTAAGTTTCCCGGATTTTGACTAAACAATGGCCCCTTCCAGGGGCCCTCACAAAGCTACCGGCTCTGCCGGTAGATATTTACTTTGAGACGGTTAATATGACCGTTTGATCGTCTTTTCCAGTTGCACGATGGCCTCTAAGTTCTCTTTGTATTTGGCTATGCAGAATTTTTGGGCTATGACAAACCCCCACGTCCGAGCATAGTATGCGGGTAGGGTGGCAATGCGTTTGCTTAGGAGCTCCGCTCGCTTAGCCCCAAATTGCCCGCTGGCGATGCCCGTGATGATCAGACGGGTCATGCTGCTATTAACCTTGTTCATCTCAAAGGAGGAAGGTGCCAGGAGATCAGCCGTGACCTTGATTGGCAGTGTAGTCATAGCCGCACACATTTGGTCGATAGCGTTATCCATGAATTCGACGATTTCAAGGAGCATTTTTGCTTTCTCCACCCTTTTATCAGCTGGATCCAGCGTGGTCAAGGCGACCTTATAGAGCCTGTTTTGCGCATCGATATATCTGTCCAGCTTTTTCTCCAGACTGACTTTTTCTTTACTCAGCGCTGTCTGCTCAGCCGTGGATAGTTCTTTTGCCTTTTGCCTTGCCTTGGCCTTTTGCATGGCTGCCATGGTATGTTGCAACTCATCATCGAGTTTCTGAATTTCCTGGCGCAGTTGAACGGGAAGCAGGGTGTAGTACACATTCGCGAAGGTGCCGAGATGCTCTCCTTCCACGACTCGGAAACATTCGGGATCTATTTGAACTTCTATCCAAAAATCGAAGCCGCCCTTTTCGAGCAAGTTCTGGTAGAGCATCACTTCTGTAGGTTGGTCAAAAAAAGAACAGTCTCTTTGGGAGACCGCTTTTAGGCAAGGTGTGCTGCCCGGCGCCAAGCTGGGAAATTTAGAGCTGAAGTATTTGCATTCGCACCCAAAAGGGTAATGGCTCATCACCAATTTGGCATGTTCATATGTCAGCCCCAGTTCCTTGGCTGCTTGGATGGGAAGAGAATTTTTGGCAGATACAATTGATAGACCCGGTGTGTCTCCTGAATGTCGTCGCATAAGGTCGAAATACAAATCCACGTCGTAGGTACGGTAAAAATAGAAATCATCCTTAAGCTGGTGGGTCAGGCAGTTATCGTAGGATTCTTTTGCTGTCGACTTGCCCTTGGAAGGTTGGGCTGTATAATGGTTTAGTAGTTCAGGCCACGGGTCTGTCAGAGATATGGGAGCTTGTTTCAGAATCAGCTCATTAAGCTTGGCAAAGGCACTGACCTCGTCCAGAACAATCAAGATGATCTCCAGTTCCATTATCGGGCTTATATTTTTGAGAATGGATGGCTTGCTGGCAACCTTCTCGGATTCCAGTTGAACTCTGAACCTTTTTTGCTCGCCCTTCTGTAGTTCAATCCATTCCTGCTTTGCTTCATACCCTTTTGCAGAGACCTCGATCAGGTATTTCCCTGGACCAAGCCTGATGCCTTGTTCAAATTTGGGAACTATATTGAGGATTTTAATAGTAGCGTCGGATGGTTCCGCGTCCACATTAAGGGTTTGATACAAGTCTGATAGTTTTAGTGAAACCCGGCGATCAGTATTCAGATCCACATCCTGTGTCGCCGTCTCATACCCCTCCGCGCACGCTTCGATGCGGTAGTTGCCTGGATGGAGCTTCATGCCCGGGGTGTAGGGCTCGGTAATATTCAATTCCAGCATGGCCCCCCGCTTCTCGATAATGCTGATGGATGCCTGTTTGGGCTCCACGTCGATGGTGAGTGTGTAGTTCAGAATATTGGTTCGGTAATAGTGATAGCCATATGCCATACCCGCCAAGACTATGATCACAACAAAGAGGGGGATTCGGATCTTTCGCCATCGTTGTTTCCTCTTAGCATCTATCAATAACAAGATAGCTTCGGCCCTTAATTCTGCATATTCCCATGATTTTTCCTCGATCACCAGATTCAACACCCGAAATGCCTCTTCGAAGTTCTTTTGGGAAACAGACTCCGCCGCCACGGCCATGTGGTGTTCAAGCTCTTGCCGACGGACCCTTATCTTGGCCTCCCCGGCCTTCTCACGATCTGCGCCAAAAGCCCCGGCAGACAGATTAAGGACCTTGTCGAGCAAGGCATAGGCCTCATCAAAGGACTTATTGTTCGCCCTCTCCTGAGCATTTTCAAGGTATTGGGCGACTTGGTTATGGCACGCCTTGACCAGTTCCCTACTCTGGTCTGTAATGTTTTTGAATGTGTCCTGATAGGTTATATGGTCGGCCTCGGTCTCCAGTTCACTCGCCTTGTGAAAGGCATCGTCCAATCGGTCCGCATCGAGCGCGGCCTGGGCTTCGGCGAGCCGGGCATTGAGTCCTTCTTCCAGTCGCTTCACTCTGGCCAAAAGGGTATCGCGCATATGAGCCGCCGCTTCTCTTTGTTCAGCATAGGCAGGGTTGTTTTCATTGAGAATACTGGAAAGCAAACCAAAGGCCTTATCAAAGGCCTTGGTATCGGCGAGACGGCTGGCTTCTGCCGTATCTTTTTCAAATTGCCGCCTGCGGCCAACTATCTCTTCACATTTGTGAATTACCTCTCTTGCCTTGCGAGCGAGGGCATCAAACCGCCTTTCCTCCTTGACGATGCCTTGGGCAATCTCTGATGCCTTTCCCAGTTTTAGCGCAGCCAGGGCCTCTTGGGCCTTGTGAAGCTCCTGGGTGATTTCCGCTTCCCGGTCCTGGCATTTCTTCTCTTCCTTTCCAACCCAAACAGTCTTCTCATCGAGCCGTCTCTTGAAATAAACAAAATGTGGATGTTTGACCTTTTCCTGGATCTCCTTCAGGAAATCCCTCGATTCCCGATACATATCTTTGCTGACAAGACTCTCTACGGTGCTGAGGGCTTCGCTAACCTGCTTTTCAATCCCCTTTCTGGCCTCGATCAAGTCCTTGCCGCATTCCGGGCAATAAACAGCGCCGTTGGGGATCAGTTTCGAACAGGCATAGCAGGGAAATGTCCCTGCACCATGGCCTCCAGGGGCCTGCTCGGCAATCTGGGCCTTGAGGACTTCCTCGAAGGCCTTCTTCATGTCCAGCGCAGACGAAAAACGAAAAAGAGGGTTTTCCTGAAGGGCTTTCTGGATCACACTACGGAGGGATTCATGGATCTTGTCCGGGTCGATTTTTTCCGGCACGCTGCCCGTAGCCGCAAAATAGAGGGTCGCCCCAAGCGAGTAGAGGTCGGACCGGAAATCTACCTGGCCGCTGTCCACACGCTGCTCCGGGCTCATGTAATGCAGGGTCCCCAGAAAGGCCCCGGCCACTTCCCGGTTGGACGCCGTATCCAGCACCAGATCGAAATCAGCCAGCTTGGGCATGCCCCTTTTGGTCAACAGCACATTGCCGGGCTTAATGTCCCGGTGAACAATCCCCTTTTCATGGACCATACTCAGGGCATCGCACAACTGGAACCCCATCCGGGCCGTCTCTTCCGGGTTGAGGGGCCCGTCTTCAAGGATCCGGTCCTTCAAGGTGCCTCCGTCTACATATTCCATGGCCATGTACATACCATCGCCATCCATGCCCACATCATAGACATACACGATATTGGAATGCTGCAAATTGGCCAGGGACTGGGCCTCGGTCTTGAGCAGGTTAATGCTCTGTCTGCGTCCGGAGGATCCAGATGGAAACAGATCGCCCCCAATCCTCTTGAGGGCGACCTTGCGGTTTAACTTGGCATCTGTTGCCAGGTAAACGATCGCCATTCCGCCTCGTCCGATCTCGGACTCGATCTGATAGCGGGCCGCCCCCTCGATTTCCGCTGCAATCCCACCCTCTATAAAAGTGGCGTCGTCATCGTTTGAAAAGCCGGATGGGGAGGAACCCGGCCCCCCGGCAATGAAGGTGTCGTCCGTGTTGTTCATGGAAACCCTCAACCATCAAGTTGTTAACGGTTTTACCAAGGCTTTCATCATGTCGGGAAGTCTGTCTTCTCTTTCATTGGGCAAATGGTTCGGATCTTCCGGTCAACGAAAACCGGAATGTCGCGTTTTGCATCGGAAGCTCCCTGTCTGCATCGAGGCGAAGGTCTCCCGGGATTTCGGCCTGTAGACCGTTGGGCTTGAAATACCAGGCTCGATCGAGGGGATGGTGGAACAGTACCCCGGAGAGTTCGGGAAGTCCTGGAAAAACAATGGGAAAGCCGGGCCTGCTTCCAAGGGGTACGGGTCCCCGCGCAAGAATGTAGTGCATACTGGGCCTGTTCTGGGTTCGCCGGAGCAGGACGCCCAAGATCTGCTCGCCGTTCGTGAAAATGGATGCCTGGAGCTCCAGCACGCCCCCGATGTTGAGCAGGTCGCCGTCTGCGAGGACCGCCTCTTCGTTCTTGGGCAGCCTTCGGTCTCCCAGCCAGGTGCCGTTGGAGCTGAGGTCCTGGATGGTCACCCGTCGGCTTTGAATGGATATGCGGCAGTGCTGCCGGCTGATCACGCGATTCTTCTGTTTGTAGATCTCCTCCGGGTAGAGTACGGTGCAAATGTGGTTCATCTCAGGGCCTCTCCCGAGAGAAAAGACCGTGCCTGACAAAAGGCGGAAGGTGGTGTTGTGGGGAGTCGTGAGGGTCGCCTGGGGGATGTCGTCCAGGGAAAGGCACTCGAGGGCCGAGATCAGGTTCGGGTCCCACAAGCACTCGGTCGGGCTGATGCAGCCGGACGGAAAAAGGTGTGCCTCTCTCTGCTGTTCCTTAATGTTCCAGACCAGTTGCAGGGGCGTCCACCGGTCGAGACTCGGGGCCGGGGTGGCTTGGCCAAAAGGATCCTGACCGGCGAGGCCGAGCTCCACATCGCCGATGACCGGACCCTGGGCCGAGATATTGACATTGATGCTGGTGGGTTTCTGTTCCCTGCCCAAGACCTCCACGGCCGCAGAGCCGGTCAGATGAAAACCCTGTCCGCCGAGAATCTCCCCATGGATGGTCAATTGAAGGACATCCCTTCCAGGCTGATCCGGGAAAAAGCCGCCAATGGGCAGGGGATACTGGATGCCGGGAGGCAAAGGGATCGTGACGCTGGTCTGAAAGGGCTGTCGGCAGAGCCTGCACCGAAGGCCGAGCTCCAATCTCTCCACGGGGTGCGGAAAGGTGTTCAGGACCATGAATTCGAGGATGTCGGTTGTCTTTTCCGTGTATCTTTTTCCGGCATTGAAGAAGAGCGAAATGGGAATGGCCTCCCATGGGGATTCAGCCCCAAGGGCCAGCCCTTGCATGGGGCTTGGAGGCATGGGGGAAAAGGCCGGGCCAGGGTGCGGATGGGGGGCAGACATCTGCTGCCATACTGTGGCGCCTATGTCTTGAATGCGAGCTGGCGCCATGCCCTCGGTCATCGCCCCTTGCGTCAGGGGTTTGCCGCAGTGCCCGCAGATCATGAAATCAACTGGGACATTCTTGCCGCAGAAAGGACAGGGTTTCATGTCTGTTACGGGTGAGGGGGCCGCGTGCAGGGTCTGGTCATGTCTATCTGTGAGCGGCGCCAAGATCGTGTCGTCTTCTCTGAGTTTTGCTGGTTTGCTGATGGCCGCGTCAGATGCTGATGTGCCTTGTCCCTTAGCCGGAAGCTCGGCATCGCACCAGGGACACCATTCGTGGTAGAGCTCGATAGGCTTTCCACAGGCGGGGCAGGACAGGCCGATTTTTTCTTGTTCTGCCGCTTTTTCGGTTTTCACCGGCTCTGCGGGCGGCTCTTCTGTGAGCGGAAAATCATAATCACAGAAGGGACAGAACTGTGCATATTCTTCAACCTCTTTCTGACAATTCGGGCATACCCTTTTCATGTTTCATCGCCCCCTTTGTCTATGCATTGGAATCGGTTTTGGCCCCACAGAACCCACAGAACTTCATCTCTTCGGGAATGAGCCGTTTGCAGGTGGGGCATGGCTTGAGGGCGCCCGAGGACTCCTTCTCGTCGAGGCCGCTGTTGAGCATGTGTTGTCCTGGCGCGCCGGTGTGCTGGCCCAAAGGAATGGGTCTTCCTGTCTGAATGAACATGGGGCCCTGGCCTGCAATGCCCATGGGCGTTTGGCTCATAAAGCCCTCCCTGAAGCTCTTGTTGGAATAACGCTGCGACTCAGCTTGGCTGATGGCCTGGGCCGCTGCATCCCCCTCGTCCAGGGCCTTTCTGACGCTCGCCTGCCGGATGGCCTCTGCAACCACATCGCCGGTCAAGGCCCCGGACTGGGCCGCAATGCCGATCATCTTCTCCACATGTTCCTGCACCACGCCGCCCGTTATCCGTCTCTGATCCATCTCCTGCAGTTTCAGTGCTGTCTTCAACTGCTTGTTTTCTCGATACTCCCTGGACCAAACCTCCATCTTTCTCAATTCGGCATCGGACTGGGCCTGGATCTTGTCCTTTTCGATCTGGGCCTGTGTCAGCAGCTTGTCCTTTTCCATCTGCCAGGCGTGTTCAATGGCTGAAAGCTCAAGTCCCCGCTCCGCCTCCTTGGCGAAAAAGGCCCGCTGTTGCTTGATTTCCTCGATTTTGTCCTCGATCTGAGCCAGGGAGAAATCCTTTTCCTTCTCAGCCAAGAGGGCGGCACGCGCAATGGCTTTAATTTCTTGGTCCTTTTCTTTTGTTGCCTTAATAAGTTGCTTCCCCAGTTCCTCTCTCTGGATGAGAAGTTCATATTCCCTCTCTACCTCTCGTTTGTCACGCTCAAGCTGGAGGTCCAAGGCCTTCTCGATGGCCTGTTTTTCCCTTTCAATCAATGCGGTGGTTTCAACGTCCGTGAGAGCAGGATTTATGGAAAGGCGGTTCAGTTGGATGCCATAGAGATCCAGCCATTGAAACAGCTCATCTTTAGCCTCTCTTTGGAGGGATGCAAAGATCTCGCGGTTTCCTCTCAACTCCTCGGCCGAATGCTGCGCAATGCCCGGGGCAAACACCCTGACAATAAGCTCCTCACTTATCATATTGATGAGATGGCTTTCCAATAGAAGCTGTTTTCCACGCAGCAGCTTAAAAAGCTGAACAGCATTTTCAGATCTAAGACTTATCAGCATCTTGACATCAATGACGATGCTTTCTCGATCTTTTGATAAGATCACGTTGTCACTCATTTCTGAGTCTTTTATTCCAAGGATCATTTTCATGCGTTCAATGGGTAGGGACTCAATTTGATCCTCAACTTTTTCTTTGTCCTTTTCCTTTTTTTCTTTGTCCTTACTCTTGTCTTGATTCTTATTCTGTGCTTGGGCTTGATTATTTGACTCCTGTTCTTGTTTTTTGGATTGCTTTTCTTGCTGATTATCTTTGAAATCCCTCAGGATCTGATTGGATCCGGTTTTCTCTAACGCCTCTTCTTGGTTACTGCCTAACAGCGAAGTGGATTTTCTGTCACGGTAAATCCTCTCCATCTTCTCAAAGAAGTCCGGATACGCCACCGCGACATCTTTGCTTCTGAGGCCCACTGGGAAACGAAGAATTCGCTCGTGGGTGTCAAGAACCATTAGCGTGAGGTCTTCGTCAGAGAACAGCCGGACGAGACGTGAGAGGATCCCAGCGACAAGCTCCTGGCTTTCTTTCACGATTTTAACCACGCTTCCCTTTTTGATGAAAACCGCAGCCTCCCCAGGATGGACGTTGATCTTTTTTCTCAAGAAGAAACTGCCTACCTCTTCCTTGGAAACAATGGCGGCCAACGCCTTTTCACCTGAAACACCCCGCCAGTCAATATACCCCGCATCCTTCTCAGCCATCCCTCACCTCCTGTCCTTATGCTATGTCATTTCGTTGGTTCCTGATGGGTTTTACATTTTCGAACACGTTTGATGTTCCAGCAGTCCGTACAAATCGGGTTGTCGCAGGTTGGCTCTGCGCATGTCCCTCCCTGCTGATAGCGGTCCTCGATCTTCCTGCCGCATGCGCTGCATGTGGTTTCCTTGGAATCTTTTGGATGGGTGATCTTCTTGGTCTTCAGAAAAGTCCTCTTTGCCAGCCCAAGAAGGACAAAAAGGCCCGCGAGCACCAGGAGGAGCCGGAAGAGGTGGGCCGGCGAACTGAGTTCCAGGGGGACGGTTGCGACGGCCGAGCCCAGGACCTCGGCGTTCTGGAGGGATACGAGCCTGGCCCTGACAGTGGCCTGATCTTCTCCCCTTTCTATGGCGCCTGTGATGATCTTTCGAAGATTGCTGAAATCAATAAGGATGGGCTCCTTGTATTTGAGGTCCGATTGCTTGGCGATCATCTCCATGATCTTGCGGATGTCATCGTCCTGGACCTCGATCAACTTTAGTTTAGGCGACTGGGCGATATAGTGATTAATCCGTTTTTCCACCCTTCTGGCATCGTCCGGCGCTCCCTTTTTCCCTTCCTGGTCAAAGCCGATGGCAGCGACCGTCATAGGTGTGCTGTCCGGAACGAGCTTTTCGACCTCAGAGACCAAGGTTTTTGCAGCATCGTCCAGGCCGGAAGAGCTCATTTCCTTTGAGCAGGCGCTACAGATCATGGCTGCGAAAAAGATCAGAGTCACAAAGCGAAAAACGCGGGTAATCATACGATCTACTCCCATGATGGTACTGAATTGCATGCTGGTGCACCAAGGCCAGTTCGGCGTTTATTCTGTCTGGAGGAGGATCAGGCTCAGGTTATCCCTGGCCTCCGTGCTCAAGGCCTTCTGTTTCAGCAGGTGGCAAAGCCGGTCGATATCCCCGGCCTCCGCGAAAAGACCCTCCATTTCTTCTCTGCTCATGGTCTCCCAAAGTCCATCGGAACATAGAAGGAAGACAGATCCCATAATGACATGAACGGCCCGGACAAAGTAGCCGTGTTCAAGCGGATCGATCAAACCGGTTATGGCCGAGGACAACTGGTTCTTCCCCGGCGCCGTCCTGGCCTCTTCTTCGGTGATTTCTCCAGATTCAACCCGTTCCCAGATCACAGAATGGTCGCGGGTCACCTGTTGAAGTCTTTTGTTTTCAAAGACATAGACCCTGCTGTCGCCCACGTTGAATACCAGTCCCTGCCCGTTTCTGATCCACAAACCGGCGAGGGTGCTCCCCATGCCGGCTGCCTCGCTGTGTTGAGCTACATACCCTCGAATACGCTCGCCGGCCCAGGCAATGGCCTCCTCCACAGATGGGAGATCGAACGGTCGGTAGGGGTCCAAAAGACTGGAGACAGCCTCCACCACCATCATGCTTGCAGTCTCCCCTCGCTCGTGACCGCCCATGCCGTCCGCCACCAAAAGGAGGATATCGGTATCCTGAAGGGTGACTTGAAGGGACTCGTCTTTCCTCTGAATGGACTTGCCCGCAATGTACAGGGCATCTTCGTTGGCGGATCGGACGTTTCCACAATGAGTGCATGCAAAAATGTTAGCCGTCAAGGGAAGCACCTTTACACATCATTTGGTGGTATAAAGGTATGATTTCGTTGCGTGCCATGTGATTCGGCGCGGAAGTTTATGATAGGCTTTTTCAGCACCCGATCTCTCAGCCATTTTCTTGCATTATCGAGGGGCTGGCGATACCGCAAAGCGTTTGCAATGAAAACAACGGGCGGCAAAGAACATGTCTCGCCCCTTCGGCTCCACCCGAACTATTTCCCCTTATCACCACTTTTTCCTCCGGGATCTTGATCCCCATCTTGTCGATGCGGGTTAGAGAGTTTCAAAAACGCAATTGGACGCCTCGAAGCGTGCTTGAAGCTTGAAGGCAACGTCTCCGCTCGTCAGAGGGGGCATGTTGGCTGCGCGGGTCATACGTAGGGAGGGGACCTGTCGGCCAAAAGGAGGCGACAAGCCTTCAAGGGATAGCGGCGAGTGGATTGCCTGACAACCTTGAATCCGCATCCATTATTTGGACTCTTGGGTTGTTGTCTGTCAAGTTGGGCAAAGAAAGGGGGGTGCTTATGGGTTGAGCGACCTGTGAAGATTGAAAATATGGTAAGCGAGGCCTTCAATATTCCCCCTCATCGCAGGTGATGTGGGCAAGTGTTGGCAGGACCTGAAACACTGTTTGTCTGCGTCCACACATCCCACCAGAATTGAAAGGCAATGACGATAAAATTCAAAAAGCGAGACGCTTCCTATGAAATGTTGGCATGCTATTTGATGCATCTTCGGTTGTCAAGGATTTTCGGGGAAGCCATAATATTTTCAAACAGATGGATTCATCAATAAGAGCAGGTCGTTGACAGGGCGAATAGCCGCACTTCCTCAATCCCTTAATCTTCAGTTCCCCAATACCGCCTGATCCACTCCAGGGATGTTGTGACAGAGGAACTTCTGGCCCAGGAGTCTGAACCGGTCCGGGTCATCCGTGGTGAAGAAGGTTACGGTCCGGTTCCGGCCGAGACGTTCCTCCATTTCCGGGTGTCTGGAGAGGTAGTCGATCAATTTGTCCGAGACCGTGTCAGGGCCGCACAGGACCCGGCAGTTCTTCCCCATGATCCGTTCGATGTCTTTCTGCAGAAAGGGGTAGTGGGTGCAGCCCAGGATGAGGGAGTCGATCTTTTTTCGCTTGATCCGGTACAGATACTTCTTGAGAATCATGTTCGTTTCAGGTTTCCCGACCCAGTCTTCCTCAACCAGGGGGACCAAGAGGGGGCAGGCCTGGCCGAACACCTTGATATCCGGCCTCAGTTTCGCCAGTTCCTGTTCGTAGACCCCCGACTCGATGGTGGCACGGGTCCCGATGACCCCGATGCGTCCGTACCGGGAGGCCTCCACGCCTGCCTCGGCCAGGGGGATGACCACGCCCAGGACCCGGCGGTCCGGAAACTTTGCCGGGAGGAACTCCTGCTGGATCCTGCGCAGGGCCTTGGCCGAGGCGGTGTTGCACGCCAGGATCACCAGGACGCATCCCCTGGCGAACAGGAACTCCACGGCCTGGCGGGTGTAGGCATAGATGACGGACTGGGACTTGTTGCCGTAGGGGGTCCGCGCATTATCGCCCAGATAGGTATAATCATACCCGGGGAGTCTGGTCAGAAAGGCCTTGAGGATGGTGAGTCCTCCAAGGCCTGAATCAAAAACGCCGATCATAATGCTGCAATCTCCATATCGCGCTGATCCGCCGGCCGCCTCGCCTGTTAAAGACAAGGCCATGGCGACGGTCAGAGCATGTCATAAGGGTCCATATCCGTGACCAGATAAACGCCCTGGGATCGAAGCCACTTGGATGAGCGTTCAACCTCCACCAGGAAATGTCTCAAGAGCGCCGGGCTTTTGCTCTTGACCAGGAGCTGCCACCGTGTCTTTCCCTTGATCCGCGAGATGGGGGCCTCGACCGGACCCAGGACCTGGATTTCTTTCCCCCGCCGGGGCCATCTTCCCAGGATCGTCCGCAGATCCGCACCCAACTGCCGGGCCGCCTCGTCGGTCTTTCTTTTGTCAGTGCCCTGGAGCCTCAGGCATGCCAGGCTGCAAAAAGGGGGGTAGCCCAAGGCCTTTCTGAGCCCCTGCTCCCTGTCAAAAAAAGACCGGAAATCATGGGTCATGGCCGAACGGACCACATAGTGATCCGGGTTGAAGGTCTGAATAATCACCCGCCCCATCCGGGTCCCCCTCCCGGCCCGGCCGGCAACCTGCGACAGGAGCTGAAAGGTCCGCTCCCCCGCCCTGAAATCCGGAAAGCTGAGGGAAAGCTCGGCAGCGATGACGCCCACCAAGGTGACATGGGGGAAGTCATGGCCCTTGGTGATCATCTGGGTTCCCACGAGGATATCGGTTTCGCGCCTCCCAAATTGGCGTAAGATCCTGGAGGCCTCGCCTTTTCGCCGGGTGGCGTCCGCATCCATCCGGGATATCCGCGCCTCTGGGAAAAGCCTGTGCACCTCCTGTTCCAGTTTTTCGGTGCCAAATCCATAGGCCTTGAACCGGCCCTGGCCGCAGGCGGCGCAGAGAACCTTTGTCCCGCAGGTGAAACCGCAATAGTGGCATATGAGGCGGTCTTCCTGGAGGTGAAAGGTGAGCGCCACGTCGCAGTTGGGGCAGGAGACGGATTGACCGCATGCCCGGCACAGATAGAGACGATGAAACCCCCTCCGGTTCAAAAAGAGGATCGTCTGGTCCCCAGCCGCCAGGCTGTCGCCGATGGCCTTGAAGAGCCTCGGACTGATCATCTGCTGTTTTCCACGGCCGTCCGTCTCCTCCTTCATGTCCACGATCTCCACCTCCGGGAGGGGACGGTTCTCGACCCGTTCCGGCATGGTGAGGAGGCGGTATCTCCCGGTGATGCTGTTCTGATAGGTCTGGACGGAAGGGGTCCCGGAGCCGAGGATAACGAGGGCGCCCTCCATCTTGGCACGGACCACCGCGGCATCTCTGGCCTGGTAGTGGGGCCCGCCCCGCCGCTCCCCCTGGACATAGGCGGAATCATGCTCCTCATCCACGATGATCAGTCCCAATTCGGGGAGGGGAGCGAACAGGGCGGAGCGGGCCCCGATGACCAGATCCACCTCTCCCCGGATCATGCGCATCCACTGATAATGCCGCTCCCTCTGGGTGAGCCCGCTGTGGTAGACCGCGACCCGGTCCCCGAGTCTGGATCGGAACAGACCCTCCAGATACCCGACCAGGGATATCTCGGGCGCCATCAATATGGCCTGTCGCCCCATTTGAATGGCGTGCTCCACAGCCCGATAATAGACCTCTGTCTTGCCGCTTCCCGTGACCCCGTAGAGGAGACAGGAGGCAAACGCGCACGTGTCAAGGCCCTCCCGTATCCGATTCAATGCCCGTTGCTGGTGGGCATGCAGCTCGCCGGGCGGGGCCGGCGGCGGAACAGCAACCAGCCCCGGATCCCTGTGGACCGGGATGGACTGCGTCTCAAGGATCCCTTTTCTGACCCATTTGTCCACCAGATAAGCGCCGTTTCTAAATCGACGCTTCACTTCACTCAAAAGGAGAGCGCCCGATTGAAAGACCTCCGCCAGAAAGGCCTCCTCATTTGCGGCCGTGGACGGGGTGCGCCGTTCCGCGAGGAGGGCCTTTGGGTCGAGATCCTTTTTAGGCAGGATGAACTTCAACTCGTACGGGTTTGTGATCGCGGACTTCTTGACCCGTCCTTCAATCCGTATCCATCCTTTTTCCTGAAGCGGATAGATGGTTTTGAGGGGCCAGGGGAGCCGCGTCTCCGGATGGTCCCTTATCCAGGAAAGGATCTCGGCGTTTCCGGATGCAAAGAGGCACCGGGTCAGCTCAGTCGCCCCCCTTTCTGTCAGGCTCGCGGTCTTGAAATGGGCTTCGGGCAGGGCAGATCGGATGACCATGCCTATGGGGTGGATGTAGTAATCCGCGATCCATTCAAAAAAGGGGACCATCTTCTGAAGAAAAACAGGCTCGATGTCGAGGATGTCGGCAATCTCTTTCAGTTCCCTGTCGGGCGATTCGAAACGTGTTTCCAGGACATAACCGGTGACCTTTCGGCGGTTGAACGGGACCAGGACACGGCACCCCACCCGGGCCGCGGAAACGAGATCTTCAGGTGCCCCATAGTCGTAAGTCCCTTTTACCGGGACCGACAGGGCCACCTTGAGGCAGTGGATCTGGCGCAGGGTCTTGTCAGAGGATGTCGGGGGCTGGGCGGTCATGGTTTCTGGATGCTCGATACTGGATGCTGGATGATTGCAGGTTGCAGCGTCAGCTCACTTTCATGCGCTGCCCTTTTCCCGTTTCATCTTATTCACCTGTTGGATGATCTGCCGGGCCGCGGTGTCCATCTGTGCCATGGTATTGCCTCTTCCCAGGGTCAGCCTGAGGGCGCCCATCCCCACCTCCGGCGGAACGGACATGGCGGACAGCACATGGGAGAGCTTCACGGTCCGGTCATGGCATGCGGCCCCGGTAGAGGCCATGATGGAAGGGATGGCGTCCAGGATCCTGCCGCCCTCCAGTCCCGGAACCGAGACATTGAGGGTATTGGGGAGCCGATCCTGGGGGGGACCATTCAGGACCAGCCCGTCGATCCCTCCAAACAGGCGTTCCTGCAAGTAGTCTCTCATGCGGCCGATCCGCTCCGCATCTCTATGGAGCCTCTTCACGGCAACCCTGCACGCGGCCCCGAGTCCTGCGGCCAGGACCACATTCTCCGTACCTGCGCGTCTGCCGCCTTCCTGTGCGGCCCCATGAATGAGGGGCGTCAGGGATCGACCCTCCCGGATATAGAGGACCCCCACCCCTTTGGGACCGTAGAGCTTGTGCCCGGCCACGCTCAGGAAATCCGGGCAGAGATCCTTGACATCCACGGGGATCTTTCCCACGGCCTGTGCCGCATCCGTGTGCAGGAGAACACCTCGCTCCGCTGCGATGGTCGAAATCTCTGGTATCGGCTGGAGCGCACCCGTTTCGTTGTTGGCGAGCATGAGCGTGATCAGGACGGTTTGGGGTGAAATGGCCTTTCTCACGTCGTCGGGGTCCACCCGGCCGAGGCGGTCCACGGGGAGGATGGTCAGTTTAACGCCCAGTTCCATCAGGAAGAGGGCCGGATTCAGGATGGCCGGGTGCTCGATGGCCGAGGTGATGATATGACATTCCTGCGGGCGTGTCAGGTCGACGACCCCTTTGAGGACAAAATTGTTGGACTCGCTCCCGCCCGAGGTGAAGACGATCTCATGGGGCCGACACCCCAGGAGATCGGCCACGGCCTCGCGGGCATGGTCCATGGCCTCATGGGCCCGCTGACCCAGGGCATACCCGCTGGAAGGGTTCCCGAATTCCTCCGTCAGGAGGGGCATCATCGCCCTGAGGGCCTCCGGATCGATCGGAGTGGTGGCGTTATGATCCAGGTAGATCGGTGTTTTCACGTGTTTTTCGGGCATTATGAATTCTCCTGAGAAGGCGCAAGACACAAGGCGTCAGGCGCGAGGCCCGGTGTCCAACGGCCATGAGCCATCAGCTGTCGGCCGGCATCCAGTATCCGGCATCCGGCATTCCCCTGCCATCCCTTTGTAGGACATATTTTGAAGATTGACAACAAATACCATATAGTGTTACACGTCAACCTGTAAAAGATACGGAAACCGGTCTGAATTATCCCATGAAAGCCAGGAAACAGGAGGTGGAAGATGGCGGGAGACAATAAAAAGGAGTTCATCCTCTGGTTTGGTGAAGTCGGCATCGGAGACGTTCCCTTGGTCGGCGGCAAAAACGCTTCCCTGGGAGAGATGTATCAGAAGCTTGGAAGCAAGGGAATCCGGGTCCCCAACGGCTTTGCGATCACCGCCTATGCCTACCGCTATTTCCTCAAGTATGCCGGGATCGAAGACGAAATCAAGAAGATGCTGAAGGATCTGGACACCCATGACATCTACAACCTGATGGGAAAGGGGAGGGAGGTCCGGGAGATCATCACCCATTCGGAGATCCCTCCGGATCTGACCCAGGCCATCTACACGGCCTATGACAAGCTGGGCCGGGAGTATGCTGAAAAGGGTGAAAAGACCCACGGGATTACCAATGTGGACGTGGCCATCCGCTCATCGGCAACGGCCGAAGACCTGCCGGACGCCTCTTTCGCAGGGCAGCAGGATACCTACCTGAATATTCGAGGGAGACGGAGCGTCCTGGATGCCTGCAAGAAGTGTTTCGCCAGCCTCTTTACCAACCGCGCCATCTCTTACCGTCACGACAAGGGCTTCGGCCAGTTTGAGGTCTCCCTGTCCATTGCGGTCCAGAAGATGGTGCGCAGCGATTCCGCCTATTCAGGGGTCATGTTTTCCATCGACACGGAGACAGGGTTCAAAGATGCGGTCTTCATCACGGCCGCCTATGGTCTGGGCGAGAACGTGGTCCAGGGCACGGTCAACCCGGATGAGTATTATGTGTTCAAGCCGACCCTCAAGATGGGGAAACGGGCCATTATCGGCCGCAAGGCAGGGGACAGGGATATCAAGATGGTCTATTCCATGGAAGACGACGCCACGGTCAGAAATGTCCCCACAACCCTGGACGAACGGCACCGCTATGTGTTGACGGACGATGAGACCCTGAAACTGGCCGAGTGGGCCTGTATTATCGAAGACCACTACAGCGACGAGGCCGGGCATTTCAAGCCGATGGATATTGAATGGGCCAAGG
>Ga0209164_1001531_pt1 | contig 29209 bp, 21 predicted proteins | sample MTBNYHSulfiMetaG_FD_187458 | JGI IMG/M metagenome (GOLD analysis project Ga0209164, IMG submission 187458) | Enrichment culture microbial communities from rom New York Harbor, USA that are MTBE-degrading - MTBE-NYH (New York Harbor Sulfidogenic)... | ecosystem: Environmental > Aquatic > Marine >... | reverse complement strand
ATCAGCGGTCGGGCTGAGCTATGCTGAAATCACCAGGGCTGCCGAGGAGGTATTAAAGGAGGCCCTTATTCAGGGCCGTGAAAATATCATTGAAACAGATATCTTTAAAATGCTGGCCGAAAGGAAGGCTGTAACAGAAAAACTACAGAACAACAGATAGTTCCGAGATGATTTGCAATGACCGACCCAAATGATACACGGAATAAACACTTCATATTAGATGGTTTTACTCAATCCGAACCTTTCTCTCGACCTGTGAGACCGATTGAACCATCACGGGTGCCCCAACAAGATCGTCATCGCCACGGGTACAGGCTCCGCAGTCAGATCGAATCATTGAAACCCGCCTTTTCAACCGCCCGTCAACTGCAAGAAAATGCAGGCCTGGAAAGTGGTTTTGGCTTGCAAGTAGAATTTGAAAGTTTCCCTGAAATCGAAATAGCTTTTGACAGCCTGGCAAGAGAACGCTCTGGGATTGAGCTGCTGAATGCCCGGCATGATGGACAGCGAACATATGCCACCGTGTTTGTCCCAGATGGGAAACTGGCACATTTTGAAAACGTGATTCAAGATTATATCGATGAAAAAAAGGATCGTGCTGGTCGGCTACGTGACCATCAAAAACTGGTCAATACCATTCGGCAGATTCGGTTAGCAACCTTGCATGCCCTGTGGACTGATGATCCGGAAGTATTCCCTGACACGGATGATGAATCCTTTTGGTGGGAAGTCTGGCTGCCGGTACGTGAAGATCGGATAGCATCCGTCGTGACATTTCGTAGGCTGGCTGAAATGCAGGGATTCCAAATAGCCCCGGGAGAATTGAATTTTCCGGAAAGGATCGTGTTAATTATCCATGGTTCCGCTGAACAAATGGCTCGCTCCATAATGACGCTCAACAGCATTGCTGAATTAAGACGGGCGAAAGAAACAGCTTATTTTTTTGACGATTCGCCCCTTGAAGAGCAAGCCGACTGGTTAGAAGAACTGATGGAACGCTGTCGGTTTGCAGAAGAAAGTGATGACACGCCGCATGTATGCCTTCTTGATACGGGTATCAACAACGGCCATCCGTTTATTGGGCCGGCAATTACCAGTAGAGATCTTCATACTGTCAATCCCGCATGGGGAAAAAATGACGACCACGGACATGGAACAGCACTGGCGGGCTTATCTTTGGTTGGCGATTTAACTGACACCTTAGATTCCAGTGAGCAAATAGAGATAGGGCACCGTTTGGAGTCGGTGAAATTATTGTCAACCAATGGTGATAATCCAGGCGAATCAAAACACCATGGTTATCTAACAATAGAAGCTGTTGCGAGACCAGAAGTAACAGCGCCAAACCGGAGACGTGTCTTCAGTATGGCGGTGACCGCCAGAGACAACCGGGACCGGGGTCGTCCGTCGGCATGGTCGGCAACCTTGGACAGACTGGCTGCGGACGCTGAAGGAGATGCCACAAATCCGCGTTTGATAATAGTTTCGGCAGGGAATATCAGCGACCCTAATGCATGGGCTCAATGTCCACATAGTAATAGCAGTGATGGCATTCACGACCCGGCGCAGGCCTGGAATGCCCTGACTGTGGGGGCTTACACTGAGCTTGTTCATATTACGGAGCCGGATGCAGCAGGCTATCTGCCAATAGCACCTGCCGGCGGTCTGAGCCCCTTCAGCACGACATCATGCACTTGGCAACCACATTGGCCGTTGAAACCTGATGTCGTTTTTGAAGGTGGAAATGCGGCTAAAGATGAAATAGGCGCTGTCTGGATGCCGAGTTTGTGTCTCTTGACAACCCACCATCTGCCCACAGAGCGCATGTTCACAACAGCCAACGCGACTAGTGCTGCAACGGCTCTTGCTTCGCGAATGGCAGCGCAGATCATGACAGTATATCCAGAGCTTAAGCCCGAAACTGTCCGAGGTCTGATTGTTCACTCGGCGGATTGGACAGATGCGATGCGCAGTACTTTTCTAACCAGTCCACGACCTTCAAAAAGCGAATACACACAGTTGGTACGTCATTGTGGTTACGGAGTACCAAATTTGCATCGGGCATTATGGAGTGTTTCAAATTCATTGACACTAATTGTGGAAAGCTCTTTGCATCCCTTCCAGCGGCATGGGCAAGCACAGCCAAAGCTACGGGATATGAACCTGCATCAATTGCCTTGGCCTTTGGAAGAGCTTGAATCACTTGGTGAGACACAAGTTGAAATGCGGGTCACACTATCCTATTTCATTGAACCGAACCCGTCGGAAAGATGGATTCGTACGAGATACCGCTATGAATCGCATGGGTTGCGTTTTGATGTCAAGCGTCCCTACGAATCAGGAGATGATTTTCGTTCCCGGATAAATGCAGCGGCAAGGGATGAAGAGACAGGCTCTCGATCCAGAGGCGAAGACTCGGGTTGGTTGATAGGACCCCAAAACCGCCATAAAGGGGCTCTGCATTCCGATATTTGGAAGGGGGCAGCCGCTGATCTTGCCAGTCGTGGGATATTGGCGGTTTACCCTGCTTTAGGTTGGTGGAAAACGAGAACCCGTCTTGAGCGATACGATAGGATGGCACGCTATTCATTGATTGTTTCGATTCATGCGCCTGAAATAGAGGTTGAGCTCTATAATGCAATAAAAAATAAAATTTCAGTTCAATCCGTTGTAGACGTATGATGGAATTCCGTATTTCAGACACCTTCACAACCAGCCTCGCCAAACTCGCCAACGAGGAACAAAAGGCCGTCAAAACCACAACCTTTGATCTCCAAGTCAATCCATCCCAACCAGGGATGCAGTTCCACAAACTGGCCAAATCGAAAGACCCCAATTTCTGGTCCATACGGGCCGGCAGTGACCTGCGTCTGATTGTGCACCGCACCGCCGAAAGCCTGCTGCTGTGTTATGTCGGCCATCACGATGATGCCTACCGCTGGGCTGAACGCCGAAAACTCGAAGTGCACCCTAAAACTGGCGCAGCCCAATTGGTCGAAATCCGTGAGCTGGTCAAAGAGGTGACCGTTCCAGCGTATGTATCCGAAGAGCATTTGGCGTCTCAAAAGCCGCTCTTGTTCGCCGGCATCGCAGAAGAAGAATTTTTGACCTATGGCGTGCCCCCTGAATGGATAGCCGATGTGCGCCGGGCGGATGAGGACTCCATCCTCGAATTAGCAGATCACCTGCCCGCTGAAGCGGCCGAAGCGCTCTTGGATTTGGCCACCGGGTCGAAACCTATATTCAGGACCGAAGCACTCCAATTGGTTAATCCATTCGACCATCCCGATGCCCAGCGCCGCTTCAGGGTCATGAACGATGTGGAAGAGCTGGAACACGCCTTGTCTTATCCCTGGGAGAAGTGGACTGTCTTCCTTCATCCGGCCCAGCGCCAATTGGTGGAACAGGCCTTCAGCGGTCCCGTCAGGGTGTCTGGCTCGGCCGGTACAGGAAAAACCATCGTCGCATTGCATCGTGCAGTTCACCTTGCGCGCAATAACCCCGACGCCAGAGTACTGTTGACCACCTTTTCCGAAATTCTCGCCAATGCCCTTCAAACCAAGCTGCGATTGCTGATCAGCAATACGCCCCGTATAGCGGAGCGCTTGGAGGTGCATGCCATCGACGCCATTGCTCGACGACTCTATGAATTCAATATCGGAAAACTGCAGCTTGCACCCGACGAGGTTGCCCATCAGCTCATCGCGCAAATCGCCTCAAAGATTGAAGGCCACAAATTCAGTCCGCACTTTCTATTTACAGAATGGGAAGAGGTGGTCGATGCCTGGCAGTTGACCACCTGGGAAGCCTACCGTGATGTGGTGCGCCTGGGCCGCAAAACACGCCTACCGGAAAAACAACGGGCCGTGCTCTGGTCGCTTTTCAGCGAGGTTCGTTCAGCCCTTCAAGGCAGGAATCTGATGACCCACGCCGATATGTTCAGTAGCCTGGCTGAGTATTTTAAAAACAATCAGAAACCCTTCGATTACGCCGTAGTGGATGAAGCCCAAGACATCAGCGTGGCCCAACTTCGGTTCCTTGCCTCTTTTAGCGCCGGGAAGCCAGATTGTTTGATGTTCACCGGCGATCTGGGCCAGCGCATATTCCAACAACCGTTTTCCTGGCGGGCGCTCGGCATCGACATCCGCGGCCGGTCACGCACCCTGCGCATCAACTACCGCACCTCTCATCAGATCCGGATGCAAGCCGATCGCCTTCTGGCGCCAGAGTTGTCTGATGTGGACGGTAACACAGAAGACCGACGCGGAACTATTTCGGTGTTCAATGGCCCCAGTCCTGCTGTCAAAGTCCTGGAAACTGCAGATGAAGAAAGCCAAGTGGTGGCCAGCTGGGTTACGCAACTCACCAGTGAAGGTTTATCGCCTCACGAAATCGGCATCTTTGTACGATCCGATGACCAATTAGACAGAGCCTGCAAGGCAGCCGAGAATGCAAAACTGCCCTACAAAATCATAGACCACAAAATGACCATCAGCAGTGGGCATATTATGATCGGCACCATGCATCTTGCCAAGGGGCTTGAATTCAGGGCTGTGGCAGTCATGGCCTGCGACGATGAGGTAATCCCTTCCCAGCAGCGCATTGAAAGAGTAACCGATGATTCGGACCTGGAGGAGGTTTATAACACCGAACGCCACCTTCTTTATGTCGCCTGTACCAGAGCCCGGGACCGCCTGCTTATTACAAGTGCTGATCCATCATCCGAATTTTTAGATGATTTATCAGAATAGGAATATACGCCGAGAGTAAGGTGAGCAGATCATTTGATCATTCTATGCGACGATGACATGAAAGCCCTTCTTGTCCAGCGCAAACGGAGTTATCCCATGCCTCAAAAGATCAAAAGTGACAATGAAACTTCATTTCTGGTAACGACATTTCATAAAAGAAAACTAATGAAGTAATAATATATCACATCCCTGCACAGGAGACAGTTAGTGCAGAAACTGAAATTGTCAGAGTTTTTTTCATCCCTTAAACCAAAATACCTTCTCGGGACAACTTATACCCTCTCTCTGACATTCTTCGAGTCAGTGGTTTGGCCGACAATCCCTAAAAACAATCTCGATAACTGCCTTATACTTTGCGACAATCTTGGTTACCGCCGGGCATTGTCCGAGGCTGGAGCACTCCGCGATATTGGTGCCCGCTACTTTGTTGTGCCTATTATAGCCAAGAGAAAATTCCACCCCAAGGTATGGCTGGCGGCCAATGAAGAGAAGGTTGCCTTATTAGTAGGCAGCGGAAATCTGACGCAATCCGGTTTTATTGATAATGTTGAGCTGTTTTGGGCAACTCATCTTGACCATAACCAGAACGTCGGAGCGATCAGTGATGATATCCGACTATTTCTTGATGGGCTTATAGCGCTTGTCGACAAAAATATCCCCTCTATCCAGCTTGCGCAAAGCCTGATGAACGCGCTATATAATTTGATCCCTGAAGGCAATGGTGACCGTTCCCTCCCTCGTTTTTTAACCTCTTTCCATGCGTCTCTGCCCACTGAGATTCAGCACTACGGCGCCGGCGGAAAACTATTTATATCATCTCCTTATTTTGGAGGTGGTCTGGCTGGTTATGAACTGCTGGTAGATACGATTAAACCTTCCAATGTCACCCTTTGTCCTGGGATGATGCGGGAGGGCCATGTTGATGTTGATCTTCAAAAAAATAAACTTCCACTAACAGGTGTGGATATTATGAAGGTCAAGTTTTGCAAAACTCCACGCAAGGGTGAGCATTTCAAACTCTATGGTCACCAAGGGATATCCTCAAAAGAGAATTGGATCTACTGTGGCAGTGCAAATTGCACCTATCCTGCCTTTATGGGAAAGAATATTGAGGCCGGGGTGCTTCTGTCGGCTACCCATGAAAATTTCTCATCGTTATTCTCTTGCGAAAGGCTGGAAGAGATCCCTCACTATCAGAAAGAAGATAATAATGATGGGTTGAATACGATTCCTTTCATTTTTGCAGCGTATACGGATGATGGCCTGAAACTCACGGTACCGGCCGGTAATCCATTATTGACCCCATTCTTTGAAATAGTTCTGGAATACAGAGTGGGAGTCAGACGTGCCACCGCTCAGTTCAAAAAGTTGTTTGTAGATGGTACTACAGGACTCGTCAGAAAAGATGAATTTGATCGAGAATTCCCATCAAGTATCTTTGCATCACCCTACTTGGTTATCAGTGGAAAAGATGCAAATGGTAGGTCGTTTAACATTACGTGCGTCATTGATGATATAAATACCTTAAAGTCATCAGCTCGCGAGAAAGGAGCAACCAGGGCCGCGAGTGCTGCGTGCCGGGGGGAATCGCCTGAACTCACTGACATCATTGAATACTTCAAATACATTGAAGGAGCGCTGGATGACGGGTTTGAATTGGGCGGAGGAGGAAAACGTTCACCCTCTAAGGGTCCGGCCTCCGAAGCGGACCGGATTGCGATTTGGCCACCTGAGCCTGTTATTCCACCTACAGAAGGCGCTGGCGTGAATGATATCAGCGGCAAACATTATTATTATTGGCTCGACAGGATGCTTCGCGTTTTTAATACAAAGAAACCAAATGTTCCTCCCTCATCCAGTGAAGGGGTCCCAGATGGCGAATCAACAGAGGCTGTTGAAACTGAAGAAAAAATACCTAAACCACCTAAAGAATGGGTAGAGGCACTAAAAAGGGTCGAGAGCATAGAAAAAAAATTCAAGGGCCTGTCCATAGACGCCAACCAAGCAAACTGCGTATACCCCACAGCTATACTTGCCCATCTTATGCTCTTATCCATTAGGACTTCCAATTCGGAGAAAGTGACCGACGCGGACGAGCTCATGGATACCCCATCCAATATTTCAAGTAGGATGATTAAGACACTTTTTGCCGATCGCTCAAACTCCTTGGGAATAACAGATTACAGCATTGCTGAGATGTGTCACAAAAGGTATCAAGTCCCCATCTATAGGCAATTTGCAGAAGACATTCTTACAGCCTTTTCCGAGTTGATATTGGCCAAAGCGGATGATTTTCCTATTAACTCATGGCTCAAGTTTAAGAGTCTCTGCAAAAACCACTTTGATATTTTTATTTCAGCACATGAGAGTATTTGGGACCGTTATACAAGACATTTCCCATGGCATGAGAGGGGTGCTTCTGAGTCAAGTTTTTCAGAAGCGCTTGAACAGCTCAAGCAGAAAGAATGGGCTATTCATCCAGGATATATCGCTGCAAAGGAAATCATCGATTCCGTCAGGGAAAAAAGGGAATTAGATGAGACATTGTTGGGTGACCAAAATCATGCATCAATAAAACAACTTGCGAATAGAATAAGCAGAAATCTAACCCCCTACGTTAGGGTCGATCGATTTCGTAGATTTTGTGTCGCTGAGGATTGTAGAAATAAATATATTACACAGGCGGAGCTTGGGGGGATAGAGCAATTAAAGCCCGCTATTTGTGAGTACTGTGGATCTGCATTAATCCCTGATATTCTGTTCGATATTATAGAGGCTCAACATGGCTGATTTCCCAACCAGTCCCTTTCTGCCAGAAGACTTTTCACCGCAAGGGAAAGGTATTGATTATCTTGGGATGAGAAATGTCAACTTGATATTTCTTGAATCCCATTTGATCCCGGGGATTAATAACGCGACACGTGATTTGGGCACATATGTCCTTGGTGTATGGATAGCTTGGAAATTCAGTGAGCTATGCAACCAGCCGGGAATGTATAAGTATACTCGGGATAATTTTAGAAAATTTAGCCAGGCTATCGAAGTGGCGATTTCCCATGCAACCCGTGATGGTTCACCAGTTAATATAAAACACCCGGTACCCCGCAATCGAATCGGGAAAAACCAAAAAATTGATTTATCGTTACCTCTCACCTTTGAAAACATGGGCAGGGGTTTAAGCGCATCAATCTTCTATGCGGCTCAGTATGGCCCCTCATTACGGTGGATTGAACTGACTGCTGATGCCCGAGCCGAAGACGGCCGTTCAGCTGGCTTTCAAATGGCTTTGCCTGACGAAGACACGAAAGCGATCTGCGGTTATGTTAATAATAAACTTCAACAGTGTCCATATTACGAAAAGCTATTACAAGGTGACAGAGCTCATCTGACTTTAGATGAAATTGATGAACTTGGGACAACAGGCCTTTGTGCCGGTTCCTACCGAAGTCCTCGCGGAAATCTGAAGAGAGCTTTAGAATCCAAGCTATTCCACCCGGGCAACAAACGGAAAACTACTGCCGATTTAATCATCGCTACACTTAAAAAGCTGGGGCCGCTCACCGAAGAGGACCTTAGACGGGTCTGGTACACAGGCCTAACCCCTTCGGGAAAATTATTTGCTTTGGAACATGAAGAACTGCAACAACAATCCAGAAAATGGGGCATTTTTTATTCCCGGCAAATCCTGAGATATACCCTGGAATCATTGCTATGTTGTCTCGAAAGGGCAGTTGATCTAGGATGTCTTTCAATCGAGGAGGTGGTTGATACTTTTTTGTTGGAGTGGATGGAAGCCACGGAGGGCTATTCTATCGAAACATTCGCGGATTTGTTGCGTCACGTCTGCCAAGGCGCGGGAATAAAGAGCAATGAGAAGTTGGGTCTCTTGTGGAGTCAAAAAATCAACCCTCACCACGAAAATTTTGAATATATAGAGTTCCATGAGGGTGCAGAGATGTTCGCTGATTCGATGGCGATGCTTGCGGGCTGGTGGATGCGGCTTTCTGGTAATGCAGAATTAGCTGAGCAACTTGGAAAACTTCCGGACGAATCGGGTCGAGTACCTATGAAGGAACTTCATGACTGGCTTTCGGATCGCATGGAAGATAAATTCATAAATACCTGTAAAGATTTAATGGCAGACTTCGTATATTCCCAGCACCTCAGGATAGGAATGTCGCGGCTGGGTGAGGATGGAACCCGATTGAGGTTTTCACTGGGGGACCATGGAATCAGCCCAACTGCAAATCTTGATAACTTCGCTAAAGCCAAACCTCCTTTTATGGCGGATCGTTTGCTTTCCTTAGCCAATCTAATGGAGGACTTAGAATATGTGTCCAGAAATGGCGACCAAATTTCGGCCCTGTGACCATCTACGTAGGCGAACCAAAGTAGCCTTGAGAGTTCAAGGGTTCAAAAGAATTGAGCTCTAAAATGGCAATTCAGCGCACTATGTCTTTTTGGGTATTTTATTGAAATCACAAATTCAGCCAAGCCTCTGATATGAGAATACAGATGCTCAACGGTGAGGAGGATTCGTGCTCTGCTTTTCGTATGGTTCTAATATGTCGCTCGCGCGTTTACAAGATCGTGTGCCATCAGCTCGATTTGTCGCGGTTGCGATTTTGCCAGCTCATAGGCTTCGATTCCACAAAGTCAGTAGAGATAACTCCGGAAAATGCGACGCTGAGGAAACCGAAAACCCCAATGATCGTGTTTATGGTGTGGTGTACGAGATTGCAAATGACGAAAAACCTGACCTTGACCGGAAAGAGGGACTGGGGTCTGGATACGATGAAAAAGAGGTCGAGGTGATTACGGATCAAGGGAATTTGACTTCTTTGATGTATTTCGCCACAAGAATAAATTCCGCGTTGAAACCTTACCGCTGGTACAAAGAGCACGTCTTAGTTGGGGCCCGTGAGTACGGGTTGCCCCCCGAATACATCGCTCAGATTGAAGCGATTGAGGCTGTCGAGGATCCGGACGCTACAAGGAGCGAGCGTGAGCTGGCAACTTACCGCTAACAAACAAATCCAGCCGAAGATAGTTACCTGGCGAATGATTCGCCGCTTTGTGGCTGATCAAAACCGGCCTATGTGCGGGAAAAACGCCAGTAAACACCTGCTATATTCACATCATATCCGTGGGTCAGTCAAACCTGCGATATGAGAATAGTATCCTATCAATGCTGGGCCATTCAAAACTTTTAATTACACCGAGATGATGAATTGCGGGGGCCACATCACGCGCTGCTTCAAAAAGCATATGGCCCGCCTCGCTGTAGATGATGCCCCGATCTATGTCCGGATCCGAAATGCTCGTTATCTTCAAAACATGCACCGAGACCGCTGAACCTTCAGATTGGCGGATCACATGGGGCCGGGATGCGCTAGTATGAACAGGCCTTGCCGCGCTGCCGCCACGAAACCAATCTCCAGCAGACCGCCCTTGTCGGGATCTGCGGCGGTTGCCGGTAATCCACGGCCAAGACCTCGAGCCGATCGAGGGGCAAGTCATTTTCTGAATACTGAAATGCGGCGTCCATGATGCATTTGTCCATGCGGAATAATTTCCTGTGAAAGGACTTTGGGTGGCTGGAATGTGCGGGGAGCCTATGAGAGGGGGGACTGTCTCCGTCGGTGGCGAAGCTGCCGGTGGGGGCAGTTTTTTTGAGGAAGGGATTTTTTTTTAGCCCTCAGAAATAGGCGGCTTCCTCGTGCGCCGACCACGACCGAACCAGATATCCATACCAAAGCGGGTCCGGAGCAGGGGGGCGCGATGGGACCAGTCACGGGGGAGTGTGACCGGCTATGACCACCTATATGACTGCGGCTGTTCGGTGATCCCGGAAGCCTGGGGCCTGCCCGCCTCGACGACTCTGATGGGTCTTGGAAAACGCCTCGCGAAACAGCTGGTTGAGCAGTCCGGCCGCATCTCCTACACCTCCCGCATCTTCTACTGATCGCTGAATTGTTGGCGATGGCAAAGCTTCAGGATCTGCTGCGTCTCGTATTCGAGATAATTTTTCAGTTCTCTGAAGGTAAAATTGGCCAGTCTTTTGATGCCGAAAAGCGTCTGGTCGGGAATTTGGCCCAATTTTCTGGCGGCTTCCAATGCCGCCGTTTCGAGATCCGCCGGCGGGACCACCCGGTCTGCAATTCGGTTTTCCAGGGCTTCAGCGGCCGTAATCCGCTGTTTGAGCAACAGCAGCGCCTTGGCCCTGCTCGGCCCGTTGATTTTACTGAGGAAGAAAGGCGCCCCGCCCTTGGGTAGCATGCCGATTTCCTGAAAAATGTTGTGGAAGACCGTGTCCGAGGAGATGATCCGGTAATCACAGGCCAGGGAGATGTTCATGAAGAGAGACAACACATCCCCCCCGCAGATATGGATCACCGGTTTGTCCATGGCAACGATTTGCAGCAGGGTCTGGTCGATGAAGTTGCAGAAACGATGCAACTCGTAACGGTCCATGGTGTTGGAAAACCCGAAATGCCCGAGATTTCGTTCGGGGCACTCCATAAGGAAAAATCGCAGGTATTCGTCGCTGCCCGATTCGTGAAATTCCGAGTGGATGACGATGGTCCGGATATCGGCGTTTGCGGAAATCCGGCCGAAGAAGTCCGGGAAGAGATCCTTGTGATCGAATATTAGAAAATTGTGAAAGAAGTTACCCGAAAATTTCAGCCAGAGGGAGTCCTCGCGAAATTCGGAGACAAAAAAGCCGGGATAAGAGACACTGAGTTCGTTGTCATGCATGGTGCACCTCACATAGCATCATTCACTTCGATTGGGCCCTGTGGCGATTTAATGGTTCCGGACTTGCGGGTCGTCCAAGCCTTGTCCCACGGCCCTCTCGAGCGCGGCCAGGGCGTCCAGGTAACTGTACAAAGCGGTGTAGTAATTGGTTTGGGCCTGGGTCAGGTCGGTGCGGGCATCGAGCACCTCGGTGGAGGTGGCCGCCTCCTGCCGGTATCCCAGTCTCGTGATGCGCAAATTCTCTTCGGCCTGTGACACGGCGACCCGGGCGGTTTCGATGTTGTTTTCGGCCACCCCGAGATCGAGATGGGCGCTCTTGATTTCCAAACGGACCCGGTCTTGGACCTCCCGCATCGTCTCCTCGTAAGCGCGTTTCTCCGATGCGGCCTTGCCCACCCTGGAGCGGGTCTTGCGGCCGTCGAAAAGGGTCCACGTGGCCTGGAGTCCAATGGCCGCGTTGTGATCGTTTTCATAGTCGTTGCTGTACGCTTCGGGCGAGTCGCCGTGTTGCAAGTAACCGGCGACGGCCGCCACCTGGGGGTACCTGGCGCTCTTTTCCAGGCTGATGGCATGCGTCAAAGATTCCCGGACCAGCACCATGGCCTGGAGCTGGGGGCGGGTTTGCAGCCCTTTTTCGATGAGCGCATCGAGCGGCCAGGCGACGGTCCGGACCCTGTCGATGTCCGCAATGCGGGTGTCGGCATGGATGTCCAAGCAAAGCCAACGGTTCAGGTCGGCCACGGCGATGCGGGTATCGGCGTGGGTCCGCTCCTTGAACTGAACGGCATTGGAGAGGGTCACCTTAGCTCGCAGGAGATCGTTGCGCCGAATGATGCCGCGATCAAAGAACATCCGGGCCTCCTCTTCATGGGATGAGAGGGTGTGGACGGCTTCATCGGCGACAATCTCCATTTTTTGGGCGAGCAGCACACGATAGTAGGCGCCTTTGACGCCCCTGGCGATGTCGAGGACCGTCTGCTGCTTCTCTTTCTCCTTGATCTCGACGCCCAGTTTTCCCATTTTATGTCGCGACGAGATCGCAAAGCCCGTAAAGAGCGGCTGAACGAGCCGCAGGCCCCATTGGTACTGGTCGTCGTGGGCTACTTGAATGCGCCGACCGCCGGTGATCATGTAGGGGGCCCGGTCAAGGGCGGTATAGGTGTAATCGGCCGATAGGGTCGGGAAATATTCCGCCCTCGCGCTCTTTTCGGCATGCTCGGCGCCGATCAGGTTTTCCGTGGACCTTCCCATCGCCGGGTTCCTTTCCATGGCGATGTCGATGGCCTGTGGCAGGGTCAGAACAGCGCCGCCGTCATCGGCGGAGACCGAAGGAACGCCTGCGCCGTAAAACATGAGCAACGCCACCACGGAAACCGCCAGCGACTTGGCCATCCCCACCTTTTTCCGAACCCGCTTTCGGCCGGGCTGGAGCGCCTTCCAGTAGAGGACGGGCATCACCAGCAGGGTCAGGGCCATGCCGAAGACCAGCCCCACGGCCAGCACCGATCCCAAAGGCCCCCAGAGCGGCGATCCGCTGATGATCATGGGGACCACGCCCATGGCCGCGGCCATGGCCGTGAGAAAGACCGGCCGCATGCGCCGTTTGCCAGCATCCATGGCCACGCTTTTCAGATCCCGGGAGTCGTCCTGAATCGTGAGTTTGTCCGCGTATTCCACCAGGATGATGCCGTTTCTCACCACTAGGCCGCTCAGGCTGATCACCCCGAGGAACCCGGTAAAACTGAATGGGTTGCCGGTGACATAGAGCCCCAGGAAGGCGCCGAACCAGCTCATGGGAATGGCGGCCATGATGATCAGCGATTTTCCAATCCCCTTGAACTGGAAGAGCAGCACCATGAAGATCAACACCAGGCTGGTGAGCAGTGAGGTCGTCTGCTCGCCCATGACCTTCTCCTGGTCTTCCAGTTCGCCGCCGTAGTCGATGGTGATTCCCGGGGGAAGTTCCATGGCGTCGATTTTGGGCTTAATTTCGGCCAGGATGTCGTTGGGCATGCGTCCGAGCTGCGCTTCAGTACGCACGGTGAGGGTGCGCACGCCGTTTCGGCGGCGGATACGGCCGTGCTGCCACTGCGGTTCCAGGTCGGCCAACTGGCGCAGCGTCACCCTGGCGCCGGTGACCGGAGAGGCCAGGTAGATGTTGTCGATGTCATCGAAGGCGTCGCGCTGTTCAGCGTCAAGGCGCAGCAGGATGTCGACCGGATGGTCTCCCTCCCACAGGGTGGAGACCGGCACGCCCTTGAGCCCACCGCCCAGCATTCGGGCGATCTCCTGGCTGGCGAACCCGAGCCGATTGCCCACCTCCTTGTTCACTTTGACGCGCAGGCCGTAATAGTCCTGTTGAAAGGTGGTGCGGATGAAATTGGTCCCTTCGGTGTTTTTCAGCAGTGCGGTGATATCTTCGCCGATGTGCCGAATGGCCGCCAGGTCGTTGCCCTTCACGCGGACTTCGATGGGCGCCTCCACCGGCGGTCCCTGCACCAGCTGTTTGACCAGGATCTCGCCATTGGGAAGAAAATGGTGCAGCCCGGGAACCAGTTTGGTGACCAATTCCTCGGTATCCTTTGCCGAACGGGTGGCAATCAGGATCTGGGCGTAGTTTTTGTCCGGAAACTGGGGTGCATAGGTCATGTAAAACCGTGGCGAGGCGGTGCCAATAAAGCTGGTGACCTCGAGGATGCGATTGTCTGCGGCGAGCAGCGTTTCGATCTTCCGGACCGCAAGATCGGTGGCTTCCAGACGAGTGCCCTTGTCCATGTAGACTTCCAGGCAGAACTGGTCTCGCTGGGCATTGGGAAACATCCGCACGGGAACGAGCGCTGCCAGACCGACGGTGCCGACCACGGAGAGGATGCCGAGTAGGATGGTCAGTCTGGGCCACTTGAAAGCCTTGGTCAACACTGTATCGTACAACCGCTGGACCCCGTCGAGAAAAGAGAACCGAGGTTTTTTGCCGTGACCCGAATGTAAACCCCTCATGATGAAGACATGGCAGAGCAGAGGAATGAGAAACACCGCTACCACAAGGGAAACCAGCAGCGCCACCAGAACCGCGATGGGCAGGGTGTGGAGAAACTCCTGGCTGTTGCCCGTGAGAATCAGGTTCAGGGGAATGAAGGCGCAGATGATGGCCAGGGTGGCGGAAAAGACCGGCACGAAGAGATCCGTGGCACTCTTTACGGCCGCTTGCCATGTCGAGGCGCCCTGATCCAGTCGTTCGACATAGTCGTCGACAATGACGATGGCATTGTCCACTACCATGCCCAACACCACGATCAACCCAGCCAGTGTCATCTGCTGCAAGTTGATATCGAAATAGTCGAGGAATCCGAAGGTGATCATGATGGTGATGGGGATGGCCAGGGCCGCCACCATGGCCACCCGCAGGGGCAGCAGCAGCATGGTGACCAGGATGACCGCCGCGATGGCGATCGCGAACTCTTTCATGAAATGGCTGATATTGGCATCCACCACCTGGGGTTGGTCGATGGTCTTCTTGACGATCACATCCGAAGGGATCCTCTCCTGGGCGACCGCCAGGCGCTGGTCCACCTTGTTGCCGAATTCCACGATATTGAAGCCGTTCTGCATCTCCACGGAGAGGAGTACTGCTTTTTGCCCGTTGAGGCGGATAAAGGCATCCGGCTCCTCGTAACGCCGCACGACTCCGGCCACGTCTTTTAGACGCACGACCTGGCCCTGGGACGAGATGTCGACGATCTGGTGTTCAATCTGGTCGATGGACCCATACAGATGGGTGGTGTGGACCGGGATCTGTGCACCGCCGGATTTGATCTCGCCGGCATAGGTGATGGTATTCATGGATTGCAGAGCCCCAGCCACCTGGCCATGAGTCAGCCCGTACTGCGACAGTTTGCGGGAATCGGTGGTGACATAGATCTGCTCTGTCTGCTCGCCGTAACGTTTGAGTTTGGAGACCTCTGCCAGGGGACGCAGCTCGTCTTCGATGATTTCCACGAAGTCCTCCAGTTCCGAGTAGCTGTGGCGCTGGGAGGAGACGGCGATCAGCAGGGCCACGGTGTCGCCGAAATCGCTGTTGATGATAGGTCCGATGACCCCGGGCGGCAGTTCGGCCTTCAGCTCGTTGAGATCGTGGCGCGCCTTGGACCAGAACCGATCCTTGTCAAAGAGCCACTCCTGCAATTCCACCTGGATGATCATCTCGCCGTCCTTGGTGGTCGATTCGGTTTCGTCTTTCTTGACCTCCTCGTAGCGGAAGAGCAACGCTTCGACCTTTTTGGTCACCTGTTCTTCCATCTCCAGGGCCGTGGCGCCTGGATAGAGCATGATGACCAGGCCCTGGCGGATGGTCATCTTCGGGTCCTCCCGTCGCGGCATGTGTTGCAGGGAGTGCATGCCGGCGAGGACGAAGATCAGGGTCAACAGCAGCGTGATCTGCCGGTGCTTGAGGGCAGCTTCAAAAAATTTCATGGTACACACTCTTCAGTGGGGTTGGCAGGTACATGGAATCATCAAGCGTCGCTGTTCGCTTTGACGAGGGTGATGGAGGCGCCGTCGGTGAGCTTGTGCTGGCCGGAAACGATCACGGCATCTTTGGCGGTCACTCCACTTTTGATTTCGATCTCGTTGCCAAAGGCCGAGCCGGGGATGACCCGCCTGCGCTGGGCCAGACCGGTTTCGGCATCGGCCACAAACACATAGGTGAGGCCGTCGGCGTCGCGCACGATGGCGCTGCCCGGGACTGTCAACAGGTTCACGCGTTTGTCGGTCATTATCTCGGTCTGCACGATCATGCCCGGCCGCAGGATGAAATCCGGATTGTCCAGTTCAACCTTGACCGCAAAGGTCCGGCTGCGCGCATCGGCCACGGCACCGATCATGGAGACCTTGCCGATGAAGGAATGGCCCGCCAGGGCCGGGATTGTGACCTCGGCCTTCTGTCCCATGGCCACCTGGCCGATCTCCGATTCGGGGACCGACACCCGGGCGTAGATCACATCGGTTTTGACGATCGTAAATGCCAGGACCTGGGGCGATACGAGTTGGCCGATTTCTATGCCCTTTTGTCCGACGATGCCGGATATGGGGGCGGACAGGTCGGTATCGGCCAGGGCCTTGCGCGCGATGTTGCGGGCGGCAACCGCCTGAGCCAGGCCCGTTTTCAGCTCGATCAGGTTCTTCTCCGTAAAGGCGCCTTCCCGGTAAAGGGGTTCGTAGCGGTTATAGGCGTCGTCGGCCTGGAGCAGCGCCGCCTCGGAGATGTCGAGATTGTTGCGGTAGTCGTGGGATTCCACGGTGGCCAAAAGGTCGCCGCGACTTACATGATCGCCTTCATCCACGTAAACGCGACTCACCTTGCCCGGCACCAGAAAACTCAACGGCGCGGTCTTGTCGGCGGTCAACGTCCCGCTGACCGCCACCACCCGGTTGGCCGCCACTTGGGTGACCAGTACCGTTGCCACCGGCGTCGATGCGGCCAGTTGAGTCAAGGCAGCTGGCTTTTCCTCCAGGCTGCAGCCGACCAGGCCCCAGAGAACGAGGGCGAGGGTGGCGATCCCCACAATCCCCGCTTGTATCGACCTACGATGTTCTTTCATCTGCTTCACTCTCCCTCCGCTTCAATCCAAATCGAATGATCCACTAGGCCCATGTGTCGCACCTCGTCCGCCAATTCGATCCCCAGCGCCGTTCGACCTATGGGGCTTTCATTGGTTTCCCGGTGAATGTGGATGGCCCAATCGCTGTCCACCAGGCTGCCTCGGTAGATGACCAGCCGCACCACGTCCTCGGTGTCTGCAGCGACATTGCGCCGGATGTCGCCGAATAGACCCTCCAGTATCGAAGGCGCCGTGGTCGCGGCAACGCGGACATTGATGATTTCAACCCACCGCAAGTGGACCTCGCTATTCAATAAACCGTGCAACGATGATGTGACGCCACGATCACTTCTTGGCATTTCGCTGATTTAATCAAAGATCGTGCCATGATAAAGTTTTCTTAAAATCAATAGGTTATGTAATTTTACGGTATTTACCGCGAAATATCGTGCTTTTAAATGTGAAATATGGCATTTAACACAAGAATCTTCGTTATTTCGAATGCGAGGGTGATGCGATGAATGGCGACATGAATTTTTTCCATCAGGCGACCCTGAAAATCTGCGGCAGCCTGGATATCGACAAGGTGGTCCGGGAATGCTTCGCCTATTTAAAACACTATCTCCCTATAAAGGGGATAATGCTTTGTACTTATGAACCGGAAAAAGGGGCTGTCCGCGTGCTCTCCCTGGCCGCGACCTTGCCCATCTCCGCCTGGACCAAACCGATCTATTTGTCTTCCGAGGCGCAAGCCCGTCTCACGACCTCGGGCGATGAGGTCCTCCTGTTACCCCATTCGGCGGACGATCCCATTGGCCGTGAAGTGGGGGGGGCCCTGGGGATCTCACCTTTTTCCGAAATCGTATTGCCGCTCAAAATTGACGAGAAAAAGCTAGGGGTCGTGCAAGTTTTTTCAGATGACGAGAACAGCTTTACCCCCGAGCATGTCCGGCTGATCGGGTTGCTTCACGATCCCTTCGCCATTGCCATGGCCAATGTGCTCCAGCACCGAGAGCTTTTGCGGTTAAAGGATCTGCTGGCCGATGACAATCGCTACCTACAACAGGAGCTACGCTATCTTTCCGGAGACGAAATCGTCGGAGCTCGGTATGGGCTGCGCGACGTGATGGAGATGGTCCGACAGGTAGCCCCCCTGAACAGCCATGTCATGCTCACCGGTGAGACCGGAGTGGGGAAAGAGGTCATCGCCAACGTTATTCACTTCACCTCGACGCGGCGCGACGGTCCGCTGGTCAAGGTGAACTGCGGCGCCATTGCCGACAACTTGCTCGACAGCGAGCTGTTCGGTCACGAAAAGGGGGCCTTCACCGGCGCCATCCGCAGCAAGCGGGGACGTTTCGAGCGGGCCCACCGCGGTACACTTTTCTTGGACGAGGTCGGCGAACTGCCACTGGCGGCCCAAGTCCGGCTCTTGCGGGTGCTTCAAGACGGCATCATTGAGCGGGTCGGCGGGACCGATCCCATCGAGGTGGATGTGAGGATCGTCGCAGCTACCCATCGCAACCTGGCCGAGATGGTCAAAAGCGGGCGGTTTCGGGAGGATCTGCTTTTCCGGCTCAATGTTTTTCCCATTCACATCCCACCTCTGCGCCGGCGCAAATCCGACATTCCAGCCCTGGTCCACCACTTCATCGACCGAAAACTCAAGGCGTTCAATCTCTACAAGCATCCGGGCCTGGCGGCGGGCACCATGGATCTGCTCGCGGCCTACCCCTGGCCGGGAAACGTACGGGAACTCGAAAACCTGGTCGAGCGGGCCCTGATCCGGCATCAAAGCCGCCCCGAAGAGGAACCCCTCTCATTTGCAGGCCTGGTCGACGATCGGCCCGAAGACGCCCCCCCGGTGAGCGCCGATGAAACACTCCATCCGCAACTCTCCCTGGATGCGGCCATGCGCCGGCATATCGAGGTCGTTCTGCGTTCGACCCAAGGCAGAATCCAGGGCAGTGCCGGAGCGGCCGCCATCCTCGGCATCCATCCGAGCACGCTGCGCAGCCGAATGGATAGGTTGGGCATTGCTTTCGGGAGAAAGACCACCAGGGTAAACAACCTGTTTGCCATATTCCTGATCAATTGCTTGCTGATGATCCCGATGTAACAGATTAACCAAAGAATCTGAAACACCCATGATATCTAAAACTGCTTCAGAATCATTTCCAGAATTCCACATTCCGGTTCTCCAGAGGGAGGCGAAAAAGTGGGCAAAAATTCACCCTGAAATATTTCGCGTGTCTTTATATATATGCCATGAGCCTGAAAAATATGGGTTTAAATATTTAATTAAATGGGACGTTACGCAAATTCCAAAAGAATTGAACTCGCAAATAGATTTCTTATTGAAGGAGGAAAAATATTTTTCCGGCACGTTTGTGGCCTGTTATAAAGACTTACCTAATTTTGGATATCAAAGAGAATGGCATATAGACATTTCTGTGCTGGATAATCATGCACTCTCTCATCAATCAAAAAAAAACGAGCTGCATGAAAAAAAAGAGGTAATTGTCCCATCAGACCATCCGGAAGCCTTTGTTTCTCTTGTAGATATCTATTTAGAGGACCCAAAGATTGTCTTGTATAATAAAATCAATATAGATGAATCCTTGACAGAGGAAGTTTCAAATACAGGAGCCAATTTACAACTGGAAGATGACTTTAACAACCAATTGGACCAGTTGCTTGAGCAGGCAATGGAGCCCGTCGAGGCTATCTGGAGAACAATGGTGAGAAACATAAAAAATAGCCTATTAAAAGAAGAATCGCGAGAAAAATTGCGCAAAAATGCATTATTTGGGCTCAAAAATTATGCGAGAAATAAAGGTGGCTGCCTAATTGCCAAAGAAGATATTGATAGCAAGGACCTGTATTCGTGGTCCAAAGATCCAAGAAAAAAATTCAAAGCAGGGGTGCTACAAAGATTGGTGACGCGGGTGTTGCCTCACCAAAAAAGCTATAGCAAACAAAGACTGTTTGAGAGGTATCAAAGACTCAAAAAACTGCACAAAAGTAGCTAAAAGGCAGCTTTTTTGATTATTTAAGAATTACAGATTATTATAATTGAAAAAAGCTGCTTTTTAGCTGCGACATGATTTCGCTGCTGAACTATATGTGAGGCGCAACTCATACTGAGTGCGCCTTTTTTCGTCCAATGGCTTGTTGTTATTGGCTGATTCAATTAGATGGTGCTGTGCGAAAGGCTCAATCTTTGGAAAGTCTATTCAACCGCTTTTTCCATAATAATGAGGTTTGCGAAATCCGTGCACTGGGGCTCAGCGGAAAAAGCAAGGTTTGGCCAGGTTTTTGTTCGCGTCACGATGGCGGAATCGTGCGTGGCTATTTCAATGATCCGCAGACATTCGCTACAGCGGCGGCCGAACTTGATGACGCTGGTGCATCCGGCGTCTATTTCACCATCAATCCTCTAAAGCCTGCTTTGCTGGCCCGATGTGCAAATCGTGTCGAACCAAATGCCAAACACCAGGCAAGCGACACCGATGTTTCACTTATAAGGTGGTTACTCATTGATTTGGATCCGCGCCGGCCGGCCGGCATTAGCTCAACCGATGAGGAATTTGACGCTGCAAGGCAAAAAGCGCAGATGATTGCCGCTTTTTTGGAGGATGAGTTGAAATTCGGGCGAGGAATCCGGGCGGAATCCGGAAATGGATTTCACCTTCTATACCGCATTGAGGATCTTGCTAACACCGAAGAAAATAAGAGGGTGCTGCGCAAGTGCCTATTGACTCTGGGTGAGAAGTTCGATGATGACCATGTGGACGTTGACAAAAAGGTTTTCAATCCCGCGCGAATCTGGAAGCTCTATGGGACCTGGGCCCGAAAGGGCGACGACACCGCCGAACGGCCACACCGTAAATCACACATGCTCGATGGGCAGCCAGGATTACTATCGGATGTGCCGGTCACGGAAAAAGCAAAGTTGCTTAAATTGATCGAAATGGCGCCGGAAGAATCGCCTAGAAGACCACTTCCGTCTGTAAGCAATCCCCAAAAAGCAACCGAGACCGCTCCAGTCCATCCGGTTCAAAAACACCCATGGCGTTCACCACAGTCGCTCGGCAAGATGGATGTCAGAGCGTATCTTGAGCATTATGGGATCAATGTGATCAAAGAAAAACCGACCGGTTCGGGCGCTGTGTTGTTTTGTTTGAGCGAGTGTCTTTTCGATCCGAATCATCGCGGCAATGAAGCCGCCATCGTCCAAAGCGACACCGCCCCTTATCTTACCTATCAGTGCTTTCATAGCAGCTGCCGGAACCGGACCTGGCGCGAGGCAAGAGAACACATCAGCGGAAATGATAGTTTAGCCCCTTTTTGCGAGGGTTACGAAACGGGCTGGAAACCGCCTGTCCAACAGGCAAGCCCTGCCGTTGAAATTCAGATCAATGCCGATGCTTCTTTTGGACCTGCAATCTGTATCATCGATGCCCCTGTTCCCCCGCCCGAAAAAGTCGATCCCCAGCTTTGGTTTTTCGAGAAAGGCGAAAAAGGGCGCCCAAAATTCATTCCCGCTTATTTGGCAAAATATCTTATCCGCCTTTTCGAGCCGATTTCATTCACCGACGGTGAATTTTGGCAATATCGAAACGGTCTATGGAGAAAGATAGGACGCTCCATTCTTTTTTCCGCGGGGACTTATGCCATGGGGGATCTGGTTCAGCCTGATTACGTCGAAAAAGGAATAAAGGTCGCAGCCGGTTTGGTTAACAAAGAAGAAACGGAGTGGCCCGAACAATCTGGCTATATCAATTGCATCAATGGCATGATTGATATTGAAGCATTATATCGCGGCAAGTTCACCGAAGCGTTAGTTCCGCATGATGCGAAATTCGGTAGCCGGGTTCAGATACCGTGTCGGTTCGATCTGGATGCCGAATTCGATCGGTGGGCCCGTTTTCTTACCCAGGTCTTCCCGGAAGATCATTTTGACCTCACAAACGATGGCCAGAGAAAGGAAAGGCATATCAAATCGTCTATTTTGCAACGCTTCTTCGGTTACTGCCTGCTAAAGGACTGCCGTTTCCAGAAAGCTCTTTTTTTGTATGGGACCGGCGCCAATGGCAAATCGACTGTCCTAAACATCTTGGAGACCATGGTCGGTCGCGAGAATACCAGTTCCCTTTCGATTGCAAGTCTCGGACTTCGATTTCAAACGCAATTTTTGCAAAACAAGTTGGTCAATATTGCCACCGAGACCAACACGCGTGATCCGATAGGCACTGAAATATTTAAGGCCGTAGTTGCAGGCGACTCCATTGCCGCTGAGCGAAAATATGGCGAACCATACAGTTTCAGGCCTCATGCCAAGTTCTTGGTGGCCATGAACGACATCCCGGTGATTCCCGACAAAAGCTCTGGTTTTGAGCGGCGCCTGATTGTTCTCGATTTCAAGCGCAAGTTCACCGAAAACGAAATGGACCCCCGGATGACCGAAAAGCTGGTGGAAGAGATCGATGGCATTTTTATGTGGGCGCTGGATGGACTGGCTCAGCTTCTATCCGAGGGCGGTTTCAACATACCTTCGCAGGTCAAGGAAGAAACGCGCAGGTTCATGCAGGCGCTCAATCCGCTTTTGATTTTTGTGGATGAATGCTGTGTGTTGGCCAGTGCGGAAGCTAATGGCCCGACCGACAGCCTGAATGTTCAGAAAACCCGGCTTTACGCCAAATACAAGGAGTGGTGCCAGGAAGGCGGCAACCGCGCTCTTAGTCGCAACAAGTTCTACGACCAATTGATGATAGGCTATCCCCAGGTGACCGAAAAGCTAAAGCCGATCGCGGACAATCCGGTGCGCCAGCGCTGTTTTGCCGGTATTTGTATCAGAGACGAGGCCTTCTCAGCATGAAAGCATTTCTTGCTTGCAGTTCTTTGAGTGGACATGCCGAAGCCAGGCTTCAAATTAAGAGCATGCCACCGCTTTCGACATCCCCCGTCCCCGATTTCGAGCACGGAGGCTTTCCGTTGTGGCGATACGCAAAAACGTATCGTGAGGTGTTGTCTAAGTTGTTGATGTCTGATTGGATATACGGTCGATACAGTTTTTTCACACTACTTTTTTATCATTTAATCCCTTCATCGCGCGATAGAAAAAAAAGAAGAAAAAAAGGAAAAAAAGGTTGTTACCGAAAAGCGTTGCAAGTGTATCGCTCCCCAAGCCGGAAGGTTTAGATTTTAAACCGGCTCGCATGCTGCGATCTTTGGCAGGGAGCGCCTAAAACCTGGATGTTTGTGCATTAACACATGGTTTCGGTGTGTATTTTTTGAAATTTTTTGCAAAAGCTTCGGTGGAAAACATCATAGATAGGTCAGTAGTGATCGGCCTTTTATTTGAAAGAACAAAGGGGGAAGGGGGAAAGGGTGTAACGTGCTGTAAACACTGCTTAGTTTAGTAAATGCATTGGGAGGTGATTCAATGAAATCGTGTCCGCTGAAAGTCGCAGGGAGTTATGCTTACTCTGGGGATAATAAAATTCGTGAAGACGCCTATGGTTGTGACGGAATCGAGTGCGGATGGTGGGTTGAAACGCAGCCGACGAAATACTCTGGATGTGCGCTGAAAATTCTGGCCTTGGGTTTGGTCCAAAAGGAACAATGCGAAGGAAATAATAAACGGTCGTTTGTTGATTTCTAAAAAGGATAAAGAAATATATTTACAAATATATTTCAATGTGGGTAATAAATTGGCGAATCTTACCTTTTTATTAACCCACAGCCAGGCAGGTCGAAAATGAAGGCAAAGCATCCGGGCAAAACCATCGCATATGTGCGGGTATCCACCGACAAACAGGATATGGAAAACCAACGGCTCGAAATCCTCAAGATGGCCAACGATCGTGGGCTCGGCAAAGTGCGATTTGTCGAAGAGACAGTCACGGGCCGAAAAAACTGGCGCAGCCGGAAGCTGGCCGGCGCCCTGGAGGAACTGAGCCGTGACGATGCACTGCTGGTATGCGAGCTTTCGCGGCTGGGAAGGTCGATGCTCGAGATCATGGAGATTTTGAGCATCGCCTCCCAAGCCGGCGTTCGGGTGTTTGCCGCCAAGGGCAGCTGGGCCCTCGACGGAACGATTCAGTCCAAGCTGGTGGCCATGTGTTTTTCCATGGCCGCCGAAATCGAGAGGGATCTGATCTCCCAGCGCACCAAGGCGGCCCTGGCGACCAAAAAGGCCCAAGGCGTTAAACTCGGGCGGCCCAAGGGGCCGGGTCGATCCAAGCTGGATTCTAAACGCGATGAGATCATCGAACTGCTGGAGTTGGGTATCACCCGCAAGCGCCTGGCCGAAAAGCTCGGAACGACACCGTTGAACCTGCGCCACTGGTTAAAAAAAAGAGGGATGGAGGCATTGGGCAAGGCCAAGGCGTGAAAATGGAATCGCAGGTCCCGGGCGGATTTGGCCGGGGCTTGCGATGAACATGATGCCGATCCGAATGCTGCATCAGCCTTGTGTTCGCCCTTCGGGGTGATGATCGAAAAAAAATCGATTGTCAAAACCAAAACCCCCCGACTGGAGTCCCATCCCCCCACCAATCAAGGTGGGTATGAAAATTTTCCACCATTTTAGCCCCCTTTTTTCAGCAAGCCTTAGGGGCCGCTATCGTCTCCCGAAAAAAAGGAATGGGACAATGAAACTCATCGACCTCAAGGCCTTGTCCGATCAAACCTCGATTTCAATCGGGTCGCTGCGCCAGTATCTCAAGCTGGGCCTGCCCCACTATCGAGTCCGTAGAAAGATCCTTGTCAACACCGAGGAATTTCAGGCCTGGTTGCAGCAATTTAAAAGCAGCACGCAGACCGATTATGACAACCTCGATGAGATTTTCGAGGATGTGGATTTTGGCTGTGCTTGAACCGAGCGCAACCTTTTGATACCTTGGGGCTGCGAATATGCAGTCAGGGTAAAACGAAAGGAGGCAATCCATGCCCTGGCGCAAATACAGTTCCAAGGAAGGTAAGTTCGGTTCCGTCTATCACGTGGCCAAAGGCATTCAGGTTCGCAAAGACCAGCGGGGCAAGTGGACCGTATATGCCACCAAAAACGGGCTGCGCAAGAACAAGACCATCGGGGACGGACGGCCTGGACTCGTTGCGGCGATCAAGGCCGCCGAAGCGATCGCGGCCAAGATCGATAAGCTGGTCCCGGCCGGAGAGATTAAACCCCATGAAAAATCCAAAGGCCCGCCCTTTCAAGATTACAGCCGGCAGTGGCTGGTGGGAAACACGGCCCGCTGGTCCCCTTACACCCAGGAGCGCTATGAGCAGATTTTCAGGCTGCACATTTGGCCACATGCGATTTTTAAAAAGCACCTGGCCGAAATCGGACGCAAGGAGATCAAGGTGTTCTTAAAGGAGCTTTCCCACCGCATGTCGCCGGCGACCATCGAAGCCGTACACGGCGTGATCAGCGGGGTTTACAACGAGGCGATGGATGACGAACTGGTCAGCGGCAATCCCAGCGCCGGTTTGCTTAAGTCGATTTTGCCGCCGAAAAACCGCCGCGATCTCAAAGCCCCCGATCCGTTTTCACGCAGCGAGCTGGAGAATTTTCTTGCCCACGCCCAAAGGATCGCAACCCCCACCGAGGTGATGATCCTCAAAATGATGGCCTTTGCCGGCTTGCGGCTGGGGGAGGCGCTGGCCATGCGCGCCGAGCATTTCAACCCGTCACGGCGCACCTACTACGTGGCCCAAAGCTATAAGTGCCGCGAGTTTGGCCGGCCCAAGGCTGGCAAGACCCGTTTGATCGATCTGCCCGATTTTTTGGTCGCCGATCTTCAAGTCTATTGCCAGCTGCTCAAAAAGGATAGCCTCAAAGAGGGCAGGGGAGGGCGCATCGATCTGTTGTTCGTCGATCCTACCGAACAAGGTAACTGGCCGTATTCCCAGCGTAAGGTGCTTTATCTGATGAAAAGGGTCTGCAACGCCGCCGCCCTGCGGGTGCGCAACCCCCACGATTTGAGACACACCTATGCAACCCTGCTCTTGACCGCGCACCGCAGCCCCGGGTATGTCCAAAAACAGCTCGGCCACAGCTCGATTTCGATTACCATGGATGTGTACTGCCACTGGCTGCCGGGGGAGGGAAGAGACGGATTGGAAGAAGCATTGGCGGGAGAAAAAGGTGTACCAAATCGTGTACCAAATATGCATATTTTTGCATATGACGACAAAGGGCCCCGGTAAGTTACCGAGACCCTTCGTTTATTTCAGATTTGGTGCCGAAGGCGGGATTTGAACCCGCACGCCTTGTGAGCACTACCCCCTCAAGATAGCGTGTCTACCAAGTTCCACCACTTCGGCACAAAAAATTCTGGATCAGTTCTTTTCTGGCTCCTCCGTAGCGGCCGGTGTTTGAGTCGCCGGTGCCGCTTCCTGGGCAGCGGGTTGCTGATCGGTGCTTTGCGTTTCCGTTGCCGGTGCGTTTTCGTCCGTTGCGGCCGGCAGGGTTTGGGATTGCTCCTGCTTCGGCAAATCGGTAACAAGTCGCTTTTCACCCGGGCTGCTGGACATGTAAGCCAAGGCCAGGGAGGTGAGCATGAAGACGATGGCGGCCGCTGTGGTCGCCTTGCTCAAAAAGGTGGAGGCGCCCGTTGTGCCGAACAGCGTCTGGCTGCCACCACCGCCGAAGGCTGCCCCCATGTCGGCCCCTTTACCGGTCTGGAGCAGGACGATGAGAATCAGCGCAATGCAAACAATTACATGAACGACTACGATCAGTATCGACATTTTTTATCCGTTGATCAGCTTTGGTAGTGAACCAGTTGGCTGAAAGTTTCCGGATCGAGGCTGGCGCCGCCGACCAATGCGCCGTCCACATCCGGCATGGCCATCAATTCTTTGACGTTGGAAGGCTTGACACTTCCTCCGTAAAGGATCCGCACCTGCCCGGCAAAATCGGCACCAAACATCCTGGCCAGTTCGGCGCGGAGGTGCGCGTGTACTTCCTGAGCTTGATCCGTTGTGGCGGTTTTGCCTGTGCCGATGGCCCAGACCGGCTCATAGGCCACCACAAGGGTCTGCAGATCCTGTGAAAAAAAGGTCTCTAAACCTTTTTGGATCTGTTTGTCAAGTATAGAAAATGTCTGGCCGGCATCCCGTTCGGCTTCACTTTCACCGATACAGAACACAGGGCTCAAACCAGACTGGACGGCGGCCAGGATTTTTTTGTTGACGCTCTGGTCGGTCTCTCCAAAGAACTGGCGGCGCTCCGAATGGCCGAGGATCACATAGCGGCAGCCGGCGTCCACCAGCATATCGGCGGCGATTTCACCCGTGAAAGCGCCTTTGGGCTCCCAATGCATGTTCTGGGCCCCCAAGGCGATGTGGCTGCTTGCGATCTCGGCCGATACCTGGGCAAGCGCGGTAAACGTCGGCGCGATCATCACCTCCACCGAGGTCACGCCGGCCACCAGGGCTTTCAATGTCTTTGCGGCCTCGACGGCTTGCTTGCCGGTTTTATGCATTTTCCAATTGCCGGCGATAAGCGGGCGGCGATTTGACATGATGGTCCTCCCGTTGGGTCAAGTGTGTGAAGCGCTTCTAAATCAAAGCATCTTGCCGATCATTGCGGCCAGATCCACCATGCGGTGGGAGTAGCCGGTTTCGTTGTCGTACCACGAGAGCACCTTGACCATTTGATCGATGGCATAGGTGTTGTCCGCATCGACGATGGAAGAGAGGGTGCTGCCGTTGAAGTCGGACGAGACCAGGGGCAGGTCGCTGAATCCCAGGATCCCGGCCAGTTCGCCTTCGGCAGCGGCTTTCAGGGCGTCGTTGACATCCGTTACGGTGACGCCGCTCTTGTTGACGTTTACCACCAGGTCGACCAAAGAGACGTTCGGGGTGGGAACGCGGATGGCCAGGCCGTTGAGCTTTCCGGTCAGTTCGGGCAGTACCAGGGCAACCGCCTTGGCCGCACCGGTGGTGGTGGGGATCATGGAGAGGGCCGCGGCGCGGGCCCTGCGCAAGTCTTTATGGGGAAAGTCGAGCAGTCGCTGATCACCGGTATAGGAGTGGATGGTGGTCATGAGGCCATTCTGGATGCCGAACTTTTCCATCAGTACCTTGGCCACCGGGGCCAGACAGTTGGTGGTGCAGGATGCATTGGAGATCACGTGATGTTGTTTGGGGTCGTAGGTGGTGTGGTTGACGCCCATGACGATGGTGGCGTCCGGTTCTTTGGCCGGGGCCGAAATGATGACTTTGCGGGCGCCGGCGGCAAGGTGCTTGGCGGCGCCGGCCCGGTCCCGGAAAAGGCCGGTACACTCCATGACGATGTCCACGCCCATGGACTGCCATGGCAGTTGGGCCGGATCCTTCACGGCCGTGTAGGCGACGCTGCGTCCGTCCACCACGATGGCATTGTCCTCTGCGTGGATGTCCAGGTCAAGCTTGCGGTGAACCGAATCGTACTTGAGCAGATGGGCCATGGTGGCGGCGTCGGTCAGGTCATTGATGGCTACGATTTGGACATCGGGGTTTTTCAAGGCCGCCCTGAAGACCACTCGGCCGATCCTGCCAAATCCATTGATTGCTAACTTGATGCTCATCTTGCCTCCTTTTCGTGCATTCGACGTATGAGGTTGCTAAAAATTGGGATGTGGCGATCATCCTTGGCTGCGCTTGTTGCCTTTCAAGATACCACTGGCCAGGGAGATGCTCTTTTTGCCGAAGTTTTCCAGATATTCGGCCAGTTGGGACAAGCCCTTTTTATCCCGCATCCCAACGGCCTTGACCACCATGGGTAAATTGACACCGGAGATCACTTCGATGTGACCCTCGTCCAAAAAAGCGTAACTCAGATTGGAGGGGGTGCCGCCGAACATGTCGGTCATGATCAGAACGCCGTCGCTCTTGCCCACTTCTTTGATTCCTTTTTCGATTTTGGATCGTAAATCGGCGGCATTTTCACGAAGATCGATGGATATGGCGGCCAATGCGCCGGGACGTTCCCCCATGATAAATTCGACGCAATCAATCAGCGCGTCGCCGAGTTGCCGGTGGCTGACGATTAGGATTCCGATCATTTTAGGCAATTGTCCTTTTTATGGGTTTGTGCTCAACCGGATT
>Ga0209164_1001530_pt1 | contig 29219 bp, 21 predicted proteins | sample MTBNYHSulfiMetaG_FD_187458 | JGI IMG/M metagenome (GOLD analysis project Ga0209164, IMG submission 187458) | Enrichment culture microbial communities from rom New York Harbor, USA that are MTBE-degrading - MTBE-NYH (New York Harbor Sulfidogenic)... | ecosystem: Environmental > Aquatic > Marine >... | reverse complement strand
GGAAGGGCTTCCCTCTTCAGGCTCCTCACCACCGTGACGCTTCCCCCCGGCGCCGAGACCCTCAGGAGGTGGCTGCTTTCCCCGGCGTCGCCCGTGACGGTGCGGGAACGGCAGGAAGCCGTGGCCTAGCTGGCCCCGCAGGTGGACCTCCGCCAGACCCTGGAGGCCATGGGGCGCCTCACCGATCCTCCCCCTGCCGCCGCGGTGGACCGTTTCCTGGCCTGGGCCGAGGAGGTCCCCTGGATCCGTGGGCGGCGCTGGATCCTGGCGGCCTCCTGGGCGCTCCCGGTTCTCTCGGCCATCCTGGTGGCGCTGCATGTGAGGGGGGCGGTGGTGGGGCCATGGTGGCTCCTGAGCATGGGAGCCGCCCTGGCCCTGGGGAGCGCACTCCGGCGTGAGATCCACCCACGGATGGACGCCGCCGGCGCCGGAGGGGAGCGGTTCGGCCGGTACGGGACGCTCTTATCCACCCTTCTGGAGGCGGAGGTGAAGGCCCCCGCCCTCCAGCGGCTGAGGGAAGCGGTCCTGAGCAGCCCTGTGGGGCCCGAACGGGAGCTGCGGCGCCTGGAGCGGAAGCTGGCCTGGGCGGACGTGCGGTACAGTGGCATGGCCCACGCGCCTCTTCAGGCCCTCCTGGTCTGGGACGTACACGTCCTGGCCGGCATGGAGCGGTGGAAGGCCCGGTCCGGACCCCACGTCCGGCGGTGGATGGAGGTCCTCGGGGAGCTGGAGGCCCTGGCGGCTCTGGCGGCTCTCCGGGCCGACAACCCCCAGTGGTGCTTCCCGTCGGTGAGGGAGGAGGGGGAGCCCCGACTCGAGGCCCGGGATCTGGGGCACCCTCTCCTCCCCCCGGACGGGTGCGTCGGGAACGACCTGGTGGTGGGTCCCCCCGGGAGCTTCGTCTTCCTCACGGGCTCCAACATGTCCGGCAAGAGCACCCTGCTCCGGGCCGTGGGGATGAACGCGGTCCTGGGGCAGGCCGGGGGGCCGGTGTGCGCACGGGCGATGGAGATGACGCCCCTTTCGGTCCACACGTCCATGAGGACCTTCGATTCCCTGGAGCGGGGGGTCTCCCAGTACATGGCCGAGTTGCACCGGATCCGGGACGTGGTGGGGGCGGCGAGGGGGAGTGGGCCGGCGCCCGTCCTCTACCTGCTGGACGAGCCCCTGCAGGGTACGAACGAGGCGGAGCGGAGGGTGGCGGTCCAGACCATCCTGGGGCACCTGCTGGATGCCGGAGCCATCGGGGTGGTAGCTACCCACGACCTCAGCCTGGACCGGACGGAGCGGCTCGGCGCGGCGGCCCGGGCCGTCCATTTCGCGGGCACGGTGGGGGAGGACGGGGCAGGGGCCCTCCTGTCGTTCGACTACCGGTTGATGCCCGGGAGAGTGAGGTCCACCAACGCGCTGGCGCTCCTGCGGGCCGTGGGGCTGGGGGCGGAGGGAATGGGGGAGGGGTAAAGACAGGCTGTCCTCGGCGGCCCGAGCTCCGATGGGGCCCGGGCCTGCTCCGGGTCACTCCCCGCCGCGGGCGCTGACTCCCTGGAGGGCTCCCTGGATGAGGCGGTAAGCAGCCCGGCGGGACAGCTCGCCAGGGTCATCGTCGTAGGCCGGGGTGGAGGCGATGCCGAGGCCGGCCACCTTCGGATACCTGAAGATCTGCACCAGGGCGGCCGCCAGTTCTTCACTGGTGGGACCGCCGGCCACCGTGAGGCCGTGGCCCTGGACCTCCGCGGGATCCAGGACGTCCATGTCCACGTGCACGTAGATCAGGTCTGTCGCCTCGGACAGCCGACGCAGCTGGGTGTGGAGGGCCGGGGAGACCTCCCTCACGTCGTCCGTGGAGAGCATCGCCAGGTGGTGTTCCTCCACCAGGGCCCGCTCCTCCGGGTCCAGGTCCCGGACGGCCACCATCACGATGTCGTCCGTGGCGATCGGCGGGTCCAGCTTCGACTCTCTCCGCAGCCGGTGGAGGGCCAGACCCGCGGAGACCGCCACCGGCATGCCGCCCAGCATCCCGCTGAGGGTGGTCTCGGGCGTGTTGAAGTCCCCGTGGGCGTCCACCCAGAGAAGTCCCACCCGCCGGGGCCGCCCCGGGGAGCCCGAGCCCTGGAATCCGCCCAGCATTCCCAGGAGGGCATTGCAGTTGGCCAGGAGCCCGACGGTGAGGAATCCCTCCCGCTCGTTGGCGGCCACGAAATCCGCCAGATGTCCGTTGGCGAGGCCCATGCGGTGCCACTCGCCGTACTCCCGGTCCTCCTCCGGGGTGAGGGTCACGGTCTGGACGGGCTTGAAGAGGACGCGGGGCTCCGGGCGCAGGGCGGCAGGGCTCGGGGCGGCGGAGTGGGCGCCGGCGGAGGGGGCGCCGGCGGAGGGGCCGGCGAGACCTCCCTCTTCCAGGTAATCCGGGTTCCGGGAGAGCTCCGCCACGTTCCTGCCGCCGTGGAAGGGCTGCTTCACCAGGGCCACCCTGAGTGCTCCCTCATCGGTCTGGTAGCGGAAAGGGTCCGTCATGGCGTGCTCCGATGCAAAGGGCTCTTCCTCCCCCGGCTGCGGGGAACAGGAGAGAAGAAGGGAAAGGATCATCAAGGCCAGCATTCTCATTCGGAGAGCCCTTTCTCGTGCGGGTGGGCCGGCCGGGACGGAGCCGGGCCCGATGGCGTGACGCGCTTCATCCCTGGACCCCGCCCCCGATTTGTTCGATATTGAAGTATTGCAATGTCACGATCACCGCCGACCAGGATCGGCCCAGAGGCTATGCCCAGATACGACTACGCTTGCCAGGACTGTGGACGTTCCTTCGAAGTGAGGATGTCCATGTCCGAGTACTCCTCCGACTCCAGGCCCACATGTCCCTCCTGCGGCTCGGCCAACTCCGCGCGGAGCTTCTCTTCCGTAGGAGTTCTCACCGGATCCAGGGGTGGTTCCGGCTCCGGCAGCTTGCCGACCCTTGGAGGCGGCTGCGGCCACAGCGGCTTTACCTGAGCCCATTGACGCTGCCGCCCGGTTCGGGCGGGTGACGATGGCATGAGAACGCGGGCCGGCCGATGAAGGCTGGCCCGCGTTGCTCCAGAACCGACCCCTCCTCACGGGATGATGCGGGCCGTCCGGATGTAGTCCAGGCGGGGAAACTCCCGGGCCAGGTACTCGTTGCCGGCCCGGCGGATCTCCATCTGGTTGGGATCCTGGCCGTACTCGGCGTTGATGGCGTCCACCACCTCCATCCCCTGCACGACCCTGCCGAAGGGGGCGAATCCCATCCCGTCCAGGTTCGTGTTGTCTCCCAGGTTGACGAAGACCTGGGTGGTGCGGCTCCCGGGCGTGTTGGTGGCGGCGAAGGACAGCGTGCCCCGGACGTTGCTCCCAGCAACCGGATCGTCGGGGATGCGGGCGTTGGCCCACTCGGCCGTCACCGCGGGATCACCGGACATCCCCCACTGCACCACGAATCCCGGCACCACCCGGAAGAACCGCTGATCGTCGTAGAAGCCGGCCTTCACCAGCTGGTGGAAGCGATCAGCGCCGTGGGGGGCCAGGTATCGCTCCACCAGGACCGTGAACGCTCCGGCGCTGGTCTCGAAGACCACGGAGAACTGCTCGGGCGCCGTTTCGGCGACCGCCTCTGGCGCCGGCTCCGCCGGGGCCGTGGTTTCGGGTTCCGCCGGGGCTTCCCGCTCCGGCTCCGCCCGTTCCTGATCCTGGCCGCACCCGGCCGCCAGAAACACCAGTCCCAGCAGGGCTGCACCTGAACGCCGCATCGTGATCCCTCTCCTTTGTTCGTTGAAAAGGCTCTCCAGGCGGGCCGCCCTGGGCCGCCCGGCCTCCCGGTAGCCAGCTCCTCACCTTCCGGGCTCCGCATCCTGAGAATGCTAGGGCGGACGGACCGGCCGGGCCAGGGGGCGCGACCCGGGTAGGCCTCTGCCTTCTTCCTCCGTTAGATTCTCCCATCGTTCCAGGATCTCGCGGGGAGGCCCCACGGAGCCGGGTGCGGATCCGATGCCTCCCGCCACCACTCATGACCCGTCACCCCCATCGATCGCCCATGGCCGAGCAGAAGTTCATCTACCACATGTACCGACTCTCGAAGATCGTCCCGCCGAAGCGGGAGATCCTCAAGGACATCAGCCTCTCCTTCTTTCCCGGGGCCAAGATCGGCGTGGTGGGCCCCAACGGCTCCGGCAAGAGCTCCCTCCTGAGGATCATGGCGGGGCTGGACACCGACATCCTGGGGGAGGCCTGGGCGGCCAAGGGGACCCGCATCGGGTTCCTCCCGCAGGAGCCGGAGCTGGATCCAGCCCTGGACGTGAAAGGGAACGTGGAGCTGGGGGTGAAGGCGATCCGGGACCTCCTGGTGCGGTTCGAAGAGGTCAGCATGAAGTTCGCCGAGGTCTCCACCGACGAGGAGATGAACGCCCTCATGGAGGAGCAGGCGAAGCTCCAGGACCGGATCGAGGCCGCCGACGCGTGGGACGTGGACCGGAAGGTGGAGATCGCCATGGATGCCCTCCGGGTTCCGCCGGGGGACGCGGACGTGTCGACCCTCTCCGGCGGGGAGCGCCGCCGGGTGGCGCTCTGCAGGGTGCTTCTGGAGGCCCCGGACATGCTCCTCCTGGACGAGCCCACGAACCACCTGGACGCCGAGTCCGTGGGGTGGCTGGAGCAGCACCTGGCGGCGTACCCCGGCACCGTAGTGGCCATTACCCACGACCGATATTTCCTGGACAACGTGGCGGAGTGGATCCTGGAGCTGGACCGGGGGCATGGCATCCCGTGGAAGGGAAACTACTCCTCCTGGCTGGAGCAGAAGCGGGAACGGCTCCGGGTGGAGGAGAAGCAGGAGAGCGCCCGGCAGCGCACCCTGGACCGGGAGCTGGAGTGGGTGCGGATGGCACCCCGGGCCCGGCACGCCAAGGGAAAGGCCAGGGTGAGCGCCTACGAGGACCTCCTGGCGGCCGACGAGCGGGAGCAGGTCCGGACCGCGGAGATCCTCATCCCCAAGGGACCGCGGCTGGGGAGCGTGGTGGTGAAGGCGCAGGGTGTCCGGAAGGGGTACGGGGACCGCCTTCTCATGGAGGACCTGACCTTCGACGTCCCGCCCGGAGCCATCGTGGGGATCATCGGAGCCAACGGGGCGGGAAAGACCACCCTCTTCCGTATGATCACCGGCCAGGAGGAGCCCGACGGGGGCTCCCTCACCGTGGGAGAGACGGTGAAGCTGGCGCACGTGGATCAGTCCCGTGCGGAGCTCGACGCCTCCAGGTCCGTGTTCCAGGAGGTCACCGGGGGCGCGGACCTCCTGTACTTCGGCCGGGCGGAGGTGAACAGCCGGGCCTACCTTTCCTGGTTCAACTTCCGGGGAGCCGACCAGCAGAAGCCCGTGGGGGTGCTGTCGGGCGGGGAGCGGAACCGCCTGCACCTGTCCAAGCTTCTGAAGGAGGGGGGCAACGTCCTTCTCCTGGACGAGCCCACCAACGACCTGGACGTGGATACCCTGAGGGCGCTGGAGGACGCCATCCTCCAGTTCGCCGGGTGCGTTATGGTCGTGAGCCACGACCGGTGGTTCCTGGACCGGGTTGCCACCCACATCCTTGCGTTTGAGGGGGACAGCCAGGTGTTCTTCTTCCCCGGGAACTTCCAGGAGTACGAGGAGGACAAGAAGCGGCGGCTGGGAGAGGACGCGGTCCAGCCCCATCGGATCCGGTACAAGAAGCTCACGAGGTAGGGTGAAGGTAGGGCGGCCGGTCAAGGCTCGCCCTGCAGGTGACCGCCTCTTCGAGGAGGCCACCCCTTCAACCCGGCGGGAGAACCATGAAGATCCGTCCCCTTCTTCCATTCCACTGGCCCCGGGTGCAGGAGATCTACGCCCAGGGAATCGCCACCGGCCACGCCACCTTCGAGACGAGCCTCCCAGAATGGGAGGTCTGGGATCGAAGCCACGTCAGGACATGCCGGCTCGTGGCGGAGGAGGAGGGCGGCGCCATGACGGGATGGGCCGCCCTGAGCCCCGTGTCGGATCGGTGCGCCTACGGGGGGGTGGGGGAGGTGAGCGTGTACGTGGCGGAGGAGGCCCGGAGGAAGGGGGTGGGGACGCTGCTCCTGGACGCTCTCGTGGCTGCCTCGGAAGCGGCGGGGTTCTGGACCCTCCAGGCCGGGATCTTCCCGGAGAACCGGGGAAGCGTGCGCCTCCACGAGCGGTGTGGCTTCCGGGTGGTGGGGACCCGGGAGCGCCTGGGGATGCTCCATGGCGTCTGGCGGGACGTCCTCCTGATGGAGCGGAGGAGTGGCGTGGTGGGAGTGGGGTAGGGGACGGCCGGCCGCCCGGGCCGTGCTCCCCGCGTGGTGGTGCCGTGGCTGCCGCCCAGGACCAAGCGGACCCGGGCGGCAGCGGGCTTCAGGCTCTTGCCCCCTTCTTCAGGAGCGCCTCCGGGGGGTCCAGCTCGTTCTCCCAGTTGGCCAGGACCACCGCCGCCGTGGAGTCGCCCACGATGTTCACGGTGGTGCGCAGCATGTCCAGGATCCGCTCCACTCCCAGCACCAGAGCCACTCCTTCGACGGGGATCCCCACCTGGGTCAGTACCACCACCAGCATCATGAAGGAGGCCCCCGGCACCCCCGGCGCACCGATTGCCGAGAGGGTGGCGATGAGCACGATGACGATCTGGTCCACGAGGGTCAGAGGAATCCCGTAGACCTGGGCGATGAAGACCGCCGAGACCGCCTGGTAGAGGGCGGACCCGTTCATGTTGATAGTGATGCTCATGGGTAGGACGAAGTTCACGATCCTCTGCGAGACCCCCAGCCGGTTCTGGCAGGTTTCCATCATGATGGGGAGGGAGGCCGCCGACGAGGAGGTGGAGAACGCGATGGTCATCACCGGCCAGATCCCCTTCAGGAAACCGCGGATGTTGAGGGGGGTGGTGAAGTAGGCCAGGGGGATGTAGGTGAGGAAGAGGAGGAACAGCCCTCCGATGGTGACGACGGTGTACTTGGTGAGGAGGAGAAGGACGTCGAAGCCGAACATCCCCACCACGTCGGCAATGAGGGCGAACACCGCGTACGGGGCCAGCTTGATGGCGATGTTGATCACCTGGAGGGTGATGTCGAACACTCCTTCGAAGAAGTCCACGACAAGCTTCTTCTTATCCTCCCTCCCCGGGACCAGCATGACCCCGATTCCCATCATGATGGCGAAGAAGACGATCTGGAGCATGTTCGGGGGATCGCTGGCCATGCCCGTGACGATGTTCCTCGGCACGATGTTGACGATGGTCTCCCCGATGGACGGCTTCTCGATGGTCTCGACCCTGGCCTGGGCCGCATCCCCGAAGCTTCCCATGAGCTCCTGCTGGGCCTCGGGGGTGAGCCCGTCACCCGGGCGCAGCGTGTTGGCGAGGCCCAGCCCCAAGGCGGCGCCGATGAGCGTGTAGAGCCCGTAGAAGGCCACGGTCCGGAAGCCGATGCGCCCCATGGTCCGGATGTCCCCCAGGCTCTGGGTCCCCACGAAGAGGGACGCCAGGACCAGGGGCACGATGACCATGAAGATGAGGCGCAGGAAGATGGTCCCGATGGGCTTCAGCAGCGCCACGTCCGGGCCGATGAGGAACCCGCCCAGCGTTCCCAGAGCGAGGCCCATGAGGATCTTCGTGGGGAGCTGGACCGGGCTGACTCCCATGAACACGAAGCTGGCGGGAACGAAGAAGAGCATGATGATCTGGCGGCCCGTAAGGGGCGAGAGCAACCCCATGAGGGGGCCGCCGAAGAACAACACGAGGGCCAGGGCGTACAGTCCCAGACCGATCTTCCAGGCGCGGGTGAAGCGAAAGGCCATGAGGCACTCCCATCCGAGGTGGGCAAAGGACAGAGCAAGATACACGTGCCGCTCCAGCGGGAAAGGGTTGGGGCTGCGGTGGGAGAGGGTCGGGGCTGGGGCGGGTCGCAGGCGGCCGCCCGCGATCCGCCCGGATTCCCAGGGGGCGCGGCTCCTGGTATCTCAGCTTCCGGAGCTGGATCCGAGCCTGGACCCGGCCCGGCTCGCGGTGGGATCCTACACCGCCACCCCGTGTGCCTTCGGGATCTGGGGCGATGGCTTGGCCCACCTGCTGGACCGGCACGAGTGGGCGCTCGTGGACATCTTCTTCGGGAGCGGGCTGGCGACCGGTCCCACCGAGCGCGATGTCGAGTTGGTACGATTCCACGGTGGACGCGTGCTCCACCGCTACAACGTCCCTGCGGTGCGGGCCCGGATCCTTCTTTCCAGGATTCCGGACCTGGTGCGAGAGGGCTCCTGGATCGCCGTGCGGGACGTGACGGACGCAACCCGATACGACCTTGAGCTCTTCGTCGGGTACAAGCGCCCGACCCTTGATCTGGATCTCGCCCTCATCGCCACCTATGGCGGCCGTGTCACCGCCCGCTGTGTCTCCGTCCCGTCGCTGGACGTCATCCTGCCGGAACGCATGGTTCCCGTGCTGCGTGACCGATACGAAGTCCGGTACGTCGAGTCCGTGGGTGTTGGCTGTCTCCTGTAGGCGGCGGAAGGACCGGTACCCGTCCCTCGATCCTCCCCCTTGACCCTGACGTAACGTTAGGGATTACCGTGGAGGAGGAGTCGAGCCATGAGCTATTCGGTGGGAGAGCTCGCAGCGCTGGCGGGGGTGAGCGTCCGGACGCTCCACCACTACGACGCCGTGGGCCTGCTGTCGCCGGCGGTACGGACCCGGGCCGGGTACAGGCGGTACACCGCGGCGGACGCCGAGCGCCTGCACCGGATCCTCGTCTACCGTGAGCTGGGGTTCGACCTCGCCAGGATCGCGCGGATCCTGGACGACCCCGCCGTGGATGCTTTGGAGCAGCTCCGGCGGCAGCAGGCCCTGCTGCAGGACCAGGTGGGGCGGCTGGAACACATGATCAAGGGGATCGAGACCATGATGGAGTCGAGGAAGAAAAGGACCCAGCTGTCACCGGAGGAGATGAAGGAAGTCTTCGGGAGCTTCAACCCGGCGGATCACGAGGCGGAAGCCGAGGCGCGGTGGGGCGCATCGCCCGCGTACCAGGCGTCGCAGCGGCGGGCCGGCACCTACGGGAAGGAACAGTGGCTCGTCATCAAGGCGGAGGCCGAGGAGATCACCTCCCGGTTCGCCGATGCCATGGCCAGGGGAGCGGCGCCCACGGAGGCCTCCGTCCTGGACCTGGCCGAGGACCACCGCCGGCACATCAGCCGGTGGTTCTACGACTGCACCCACGCCATTCACCGGGGGCTGGGAGAGATGTACGTGGCGGACCCGCGGTTCGCCAAGCATTATGACGACAGGGCCCCAGGCCTGAGCGCGTACATCCGGGAGGCCATTCTCGCCAACGCGGAACGAGGAGGGTGAGGGTGCTCACGATGGTCGTGGTACAGCCATGAAGATCACGCTGACGAGCGTGACCGATGCCGGGCGGAAGGAGGCCACGGGGGTCCGGAGCCGGTGCGCAGCGCCCATGGCGCTGGTGGCCATGACCATCGCATGGACTTTGGCGCTCCCGGGCTGCGGCGGGGAGCCCGGCCGGGAGGACCCTGGGGAGGCGTTCGGGCGGCTGGAGGAGGCATGGCTCCTCCCGAACGAGATCGGGGTCCGGTTCCACATCACCTCCGAGGGGGCCTTCCAGGCGGAGTTGCGGGGTGAGCTTCACCTCGGCGTCGACGGCGTTGCGTCCCTCCTTGGGGAGGGCACGTTCGGCGGGGAGGCTGCGGCGCCGTTCCTGACGGTGTCAGAGGGCCGCATGGCTGGGGGCAACCGGGAACGCACCTTCCAGGTGGCGGCCCCGGCACACCTGCGGGAGGCTCTGGTGATGGGGCTCACCCGCATGGGCCTTCTTCACAACCTGGCGCGCCTCGTGGCCGGCTCCCCGCCGGACCGGGCGGATGGAACCGTGGGGGAATGGGTCCAGGTCCATGATCTGGCGCTGGAGGCGCCCCGGGAGGACGCGCCGGGCTCCACCGGTATCCGTTTCGGCATCTCGGTCGCGGGACAGCCCGCCGGCGAGGCCACCCTGTGGCTGGGCGAGAACGGCCAACCGGTGCTCCGGGAGCAGATCGTCCGCTTCCCCGCGGGCGAGATGCGAGTCGTGGAGCGGTACGAGATCTTCTGAGGGTGGCGAGGGTGTGGGGCAGGGAGCCGTCCCCTGCCCCAGGCCTCCGGGTTGCCGCCTCCCGCCGCGGCTTCCCCTACCGATTTCCCCTACCGGTCCCTGCCTCCAGCCCCCGCCTCCGCCTGCGCCGTCCGGCGGAAGACGTCGAACCCGTCCACTTCCATGGAAGGGATACGCCCGCGCTCGTCCAGCGCGAAGGTCACGAAGGCCCGCCCCGCCCCAGGCCGGCGCCAGACGGCCCGAAAGGTGTCGTGGTGCCAGTGCTGCAGGTCGGCCACGTACTCCGGCGAGTAGTCCAGGACCAGTCCCTCGCCGTCCAGGCGCACGTGCATGTCCCCGAACAGAGGGCTGCTGAAGGTCCCTGCGTACTGCTCCAGCTCCCGGGACGGGCGGGTGCCCTGGAGGCGGGCCGCTTCGAGCTCACCCGCCGACGCTGCCGAGCGTTCCTCCCCCCGTCGGGCCGTCGCCAGGTACTCCGCGTTCCAATCCCGGGGATCCATCCCCATGAGGGCATCCAGGACGCGGTACATGAGGGCGACCTGCAGGTTGCTGCTGCTGAGGTTGGCCATGACCACCACACCGATGCCCTCTGACGGGATCATGGCCACCTGGGTGCGGGTGTAGTTGATGGATCCCGAGTGGTGCACCAGCTTGCGGCCGTGATAGTCCTGGACGTTCCAGCCGAACCCGTAAGCCCGGAAGTGGGTGTCGGGGAACATCCGGGCCGTGGCGCTGTCGATCCGGATGATCGTCTGGGGCGTGTACATCTCCGCCATCACCGAGTCGCTCAGGATCCTCCGGCCCCCGTAGACCCCGCCGCCCAGGTGCAGGCGGAGCCATTGGGCCATGTCCCGGGCGCTGGAGAAGACGGCCCCGGCCCCCCCGATGTTGTCGTAGTTCCTCCGGGGAACCGCCCGCACCTCCCCGTCCACCTCGGTGTGGGAGGCCGCGACGTTCCCGCGGGTCTCCACGACGGCGTCCCGGGTGGTGCTCCGGCCCATCCCCAGGGGACCGAAGAGGCGTCCCTCCAGGAAATCGTCCCAGCTCGTCCCGGCGACCTGCCCCACCACCTCCCCTGCCGCGATGAACATCACATTGTTGTAGCCATACCGGGCCCGGAAACCTTCCACGGTCGGGAGGTGCCGCGCGCGCCGCAGGATCTCGGTCCGGTCGAAGGGCGCCGCGATCCAGATGTTGTCGTGGCGGGCCACACCCACGCGGTGGGTCAGGAGGTCACGGACGGTGATCTCCCGGGTGACGTAGGGGTCCGCCAGCTCGAACCAGGGCAGGTGCTTCGTTACCGGGTCGTCCCAGCCCAGCTTGCCCTCGTCCACCAGCATGGCCAGGGCGGCCACGGTCATGGCCTTGGTGGTGGAAGCGATGGCGAAGAGGGTCTGCTCGTCCACCGGGGCCGGCCGCCCGAGCTCCGCCACCCCATACCCCCGGGCGAAGAGGACCGAGTCGTTCCGGACCACGGCGAGGGCCAGGCCCGGGACCTTCCACTCCCGCATGGCGGATTCGACGTAGTCATCGAGGCCGGTAAGGGGAGCGGGCTGAGCCCGGAGCCCTGCGGGGAGGAGGGCGAGGAAGGAGAGGACGACCAGGAAGAATGCGTGGACGACGCGGGCAGCCGCGTCGGAACGGGATTCCGAACGGGCTGAAGTGGCGGAGCCGGACATGTGACCTCCCAGGGTCGCAACAGGGACGGAGACGATCGGCGGCCAAGGTAGAGGGTGGCGGGCGGGGCTACAAGGACGAGCGGGTGGGGGGCGCGGGACGCGACGGCGCAACGGCGCGCTGAGCACCCGGGAACCTTCCCTCCGGTCCCAGCCGTAGGGTCTTCCGATGCAACCGCCTCCCGCGCCGGGGCGTCCCACCAAGGAACGGGCGCGGATCGAGGGAAGCTGGACACCAGGAGGACCGGAATGGTTGGAGAGTTCTTGCGGGACCTACGATTCGGGGTTCGGACCCTGCTCAGGAGCCCGGGATTCGCCGTCGCGGCCATCATCACCCTGGGGCTGGGGATCGGGGCCAACTCGGCCATCTTCTCCGTGGTGAACGGGGTGATCCTTAGGCCCCTCCCGTTCGACGACCCCCATGAGCTGGTCTGGATCCGGGAGGTGAGCAACCGGGGAGGGCTCATGCCGGTGGCATGGCCAAACTACCAGGACTGGCGGGAGCACGGGACGAGCCTGGCGGGGGTCGCCGCGTTCAGCACGTTCAGCACGACGGTCCTGGGAGGTGAAGAGCCTGCCGTGGTGTCGGGGGCGGTGGTGGGGGAGGACTTCTGGAAGGTGTTTCCGGTGCGGCCCGAACGGGGGCGCCTGACGGTACCCGCCGACCACCTCCCAGGCGCGCCCCTCTCGGTGGTGGTGAGCCGCTCGTTCTGGCAGAACGAGTTGGGGGGTCGTGCGCTGGAGGCCCTGACCCTGGAGCTCCTGGGCGAGACGGCCCGGGTGGTGGGCGTCCTCCCACACGGGTTCGACTTCCCCGCGGGCACCCGGATCTGGGGCCCGGCTGAGCCTTTCAACACCTCCGCCAGCCGCACCGCCCACAACTGGGATGTGGTGGGAAGGCTCGTGGGGGGTGGCCATCTGGCGGCGGCACTGGAGGAGATCGACCTCATCACGAAGCGGGCCGTGGCTCAGGCGGCAGACGAGGACCCCGACTTCCTGGCGGTGGGCGCCTCCGTCGTCCCCCTGGCGGACGAGATCGTTGGGGATGTGAGGCGTCCTCTCTTCATGCTGCTGGGGGCTGCGGGGCTGGTCCTCCTGGTTGCGTGCGTGAACCTGGCCAGCACGCTCCTGGCCCATGGCGCTGCGCGAGAGCGAGAGCTGGCGGTCCGGGCTTCCCTGGGAGCTGGGCAGGGGAGGATCGCCCGGCAGCTCCTGGCCGAGAGCCTCCTCCTTGCGGCCCTCGGAGGGGCGGCGGGGGTGGGCTTGGCGCATGGGCTCATTCGAGGGGTCCACGCCTCCAGCCCGTCCTTCCTCCCCCGCCTCTCGGAGGTGGGCGTGGACGGAGCCGTGTTGGCCTACTCGGCCGGGATCGTGCTCGTGACCGCCTTGCTGTTCGGGCTCCTCCCGGCCTGGCGGCTCTCCCGGCACGACGCCGTGGACGGGCTCCGTTCCGGTGGCAGGGGCAACGCGTTGGACCACCGGGGATGGATCTGGCGGGTGCTGGTGAGCGCCGAGGTGGCTCTGGCCCTGGTGCTCCTCGTGGGATCGGGTCTCCTGGTGCGGTCCTTCCAGTCGCTTCTGGCAGAAGAGACGGGATTCGATGCCGGGGACGTGGTGGTGGCTCCCGTCTCCCTTTCCCAGATCAGGTACCCGGACGGCCAGGACCATGTCCGGTTCTACGACGCCCTCCTTCGGGAACTGGAGTCCTCCCGAGAGGTGTCGGCAGCGGGGCTGATGAGCACCGTCCCCCTTCATGGACCCATGGGCACAGGGCGAATGGAGCTGGACGGCGACGTGGCGAAGCATGCCGTGGGCGGATACGTGGTGGCCAGCGCCGGAGCCTTCCGTGCCCTGGACATCCCCCTCCTCCAGGGTCGTCTCTTCGGTGGGGGGGATCGCGCCGACACGGAGCACGTGGCGGTCGTGAGCCGCTCCTTCGCGGAGCGCTACTGGCCGAGGGAGGATCCCGTCGGGCGGCAGGTGTCCGGGGGCGGCATGGACGACTTCTACCAGGAGCGCCGCTTCGCCCGGGTCGTGGGAGTGGTGGGGGACGTGCGGCACCGTGACCTGGGGCAGGAGGCCACGCCCACTGTGTACTTTCCCTACACCCAGCGCCCCTTCCGCATCCGGTTCGGCGCCGGGGTGGTGGTGGAGGCCGCATCCGGGGGCCCGGCCGCTTTGGTCCCTCTCGTGCGGCGGGCCCTTTCGGTTGCCGATCCCGACGTACCCGTGAGGACCCGGACCCTGGAGGAGGCGGTCCGACAGTCCCTGGGGGAGCGGCGGTTCGTCATGACGGTCCTGGGGGGCTTCGGCCTCACGGCTCTCCTCCTGGCCGGTGTGGGGATCTTCGGAGTCGTGTCCTACAACGTGGCCCGCAGGAACCGGGAGATGGGGATCCGCCTCGCCCTCGGCGCCAGCCCCGGGGCCGTGCGCCGGGACGTGGTGGCGAGGGCCATGGCGATGGTGGGTGCAGGGCTCACGGTGGGCCTTGCCGGGGCGGTGATCCTGAGCCGGACCATGCGAAGCCTCCTCTACGAGGTGAGCCCCATGGACCCCGTGGCGCTGGCGGCGGCCGCGGCGCTCCTGGCGATGACGGGATTCCTGGCGAGCTGGCTGCCGGCCCGTTCCGTGAGCCGGGCGGATCCCATGGTGACCATGAGAGCCGAGTAGGGGAAGGGGAGTCTCTTCGGGTTCCCGGGAGAGCACGGTCGGCGCCTCCCAGCGCTCCGACCATGTGCACGATCCTCTCCCTGGGACGTCATGGGGATCAGAACCAGGGCCGGCCGGCACGGCGGCCCGTCCCCACGACCCTTTGGAACGAGGAGGACACCATGATCCCCCGCTACCTGACCTTACTGGCTCTCGTCGCTCCCCTGGCCTGGCCCGGGACCCTTCCCCTGCCCGGCCCCTTCCCCCCCTCCCCGGCTCGCGAGGTCGTAGTCACGGGCCGGATCAGTGACGCCACCACCGGCGCGCCCCTGGGAGGCGTTCAGGTCGCGGAGGAAGGGGGCCGCCTCGTGGTGGCGACGAGGGGCGACGGCATCTACCTCGTGAGGCTCGGGGACGAGTGGGTCGGGAGGGAGCTCGCCCTGGTGGCCCAGCGCTCCGGGTATGAGGTGGCCCGGCGGACCGTCCGGGTGGCCGCCGGCACCAACACGCTCGACTTCGTCCTGAAGCCCCGGCTGGAGGAGGAGGGGCTGCTCATGGACGCTATCCTGGCCGTGGGGAAGCTTGTTCCCTCCATGGCCCGGGAGGCCCACGTTCCCGCCGCCGGCGCCCCGGTGCTGCACCAGGCGCTCCCCGGCCGTTTCAACCCCAACTTCAACACCGAGGGGTATGCCTTCATCCAGGAGAACGTCTTCCTGGCAGCGGCAGCCAACCCCCTGTCCACCTTCTCCATCGACGTGGACCGGGCCTCCTATGCCAACGTGAGGCGGTTCATCCACGACGGTGTGCGCCCCCCCGTGGATGCGGTCCGCATCGAGGAGCTCGTCAACTACTTTCCCTATGCCGACGCTCCACCGAGGGCCGGGGACGCTCCGCTGGCGATCCACACCGAGGTGGGGACGGCTCCCTGGCAGCCCCTGCATCGCCTGGTGCGAATCGCCCTGAAGGCCCGCTCGGTGGACATGAGGGAGGCTCCCTCCAGCAACCTGGTCTTCCTCCTCGACGTGTCGGGCTCCATGAACAGTCCCGACAAGCTCCCCCTTCTGAAGACTGCCTTCGGGATGCTGGTGGACCAGCTCCGCCCCCGGGACCGGGTGGCCATCGTGGTCTACGCCGGGGCCGCCGGGCTCGTGCTCCCCTCCACGCCGGGCTCGGACAAGGAGACCATCCTGGGCGCCATCCAATCCCTGGAGGCCGGCGGGTCCACCGCCGGAGGCGCCGGGCTCCGGCTGGCCTACCAGGTAGCGGCCGAGAACCACATCCGGGGCGGGAACAACCGGGTGATCCTGGCCACCGACGGGGACTTCAACGTGGGCGTGTCCAGCGACGCCGAGATGATCCGGTTGATCGAGGAGAAGCGGGCCCAGGGGACCTTCCTCACGGTGCTGGGCTTCGGGACCGGGAACCTGAAGGACTCGAAGATGGAGCAGATCGCCGACCACGGGAACGGGAACTACGCCTACATCGACAGCGCCCTGGAGGCGAAGAAGGTCCTGGTGGGCGAGATGGGTGGTACCCTCCTCACGGTGGCCAAGGACGTGAAGCTCCAGGTGGAGTTCAACCCCGCCAGGGTGGCGGCCTACCGCCTCATCGGCTACGAGAACCGGATCCTGGCCGCCGAGGACTTCCGGGACGACACCAAGGATGCGGGGGAGCTGGGGGCGGGCCACTCGGTGACGGCCCTCTACGAGGTGATTCCGGTGGGAGTCGAGAGCCCTGTGGAGATCCGTGGGCTGGACTCCCTCCGCTACCGGGCTCCCACCCCCCGGACGGGGGCGGCCGCCGGACCCGAGCTGCTGTTCGTGAAGCTCCGCTACAAGGAGCCCGACGCCGACGCCAGCCGGCCGCTGGAGGTCCCCGTGCTGGACCGGGTGGGGCAGCCGTCGGCGGACTTCCGCTTCGCCAGCGCCGTGGCGGCCTGGGGAATGCTCCTGAGGGAATCGGAGTTCTGCCGGGGGTACACCCTGGGCCAGGTGGCGGCGCTGGCACGGGGATCCCTCGGGGATGACCCGGAGGGCTACCGGTCCGAGTTCGTCCGCCTGGTGGAGACGGCGCGGACCATGGAGCTCCTGGAGAAGGAGGCGGGGGCGAGGTGAAGGCGAATGGAGCGGTGAGGAGGGGCGTTCCCCGAGGTGGGACGTCCAACTCCCGCTCCACCCTTCCCTCAGCCTCCGGGCCGCTTGGTAGCCGGACGGCCCGCCGCGCCCCATCTTGTCCCGGTCGCATAGGCTGCCACGGATCCCGCGAGGCCCCACCCCATGGCCGATACCCGGAAGACCCCGACCCTCCTCCAGTCCCTCATCCCCATCTTCTGCATCGCCCTCTTCCTGGGCGTGGGCTACGGGATCTTCAAGTTCCGCATCGAGTTCCTCCTCATCGCCGCCGCCGCGGTCTCGGGGGTCATCGCCCTGCGGCTGGGCTACACCTACAAGGAGATGGAGCAGGGGATCGTCCACAGCATCTCCAAGGGGATGCCCGCCATGATGGTGGTCATCGTGGTGGGGATGCTCATCGGGACATGGATGTCGTGCGGTGCCATCCCCATGATGATCTTCTACGGCCTCAAGATCATCTCGCCCGCCTTCTACCTGGTGACGGCATGCGTGGTCTGCAGCATCATCTCGGTGGTGACGGGGACGTCCTACGGCACGGCGGGGACGGTGGGGGTGGCCTTCATCGGGATCGCCCAGGGGCTGGGGATTCCCCTCTCCTACGCCGCGGGGGCCATCGTGGCGGGCTCCTACTTCGGGGACAAGCTCTCGCCCTTCTCCGACACCACGAACCTGGCCCCCATCGCAGCCGGGAGCAACCTCTTCGACCATATCAAGCACATGCTCTGGACCACGACCCCGGCGTGGCTCCTGGGACTGGTCTTCTACTACTTCCTGGGACGTGGGGCGTCGGGGTCGCTGGAGTCGGAGCAGATGACCCAGATCATGGCCGTGATCCCCGAGACCTTCCGCTTCTCCTGGGTCCTCCTGCTCCCCCCCGCCATCACCCTCTACGCCGCCGTCTCCAAGAAGCCCACGATCCCGGGGATGCTGGTGTCCTCCGTGGTGGCGGCGGTCCTGGCCGTAGTCTATCAGAACGTGCCGGTGGCGGACGCCGTGGATGCCATGGTCCACGGGTTCACGTCCACCACGGGGATCCCCCTGGTGGACACCCTCCTTACCAAGGGCGGGATGCTGAACATGATGGACGTCACCCTCATCGCCCTCTGTGCCTTCGCCTTCGCAGGGATCACCCAGAAGGCAGGGATGCTGGACGTCCTCCTGCAGCACATGACGCGCTTCGCCCACACCACCGGCCGCCTCATCGCCGCCACTTCCCTCTCCAGCATGGCCGTGGCGGTCATGACCGGCAGCTCCTTCCTCACCCTCCTCATCCCCGGCGAGCTCTTTGCGCCAGCCTTCAAGAAGATGGGGCTGGCGGCCAAGAACCTCTCCCGGACGCTCGAGGACTCGGGCACGGTCATCGTGCCCATCGTGCCATGGAGCATCGCCGGCGTGTACATGGCGGGGACCCTGGGCGTGCCCACCCTGGAGTACGCCCCCTTCGCCTTCATGTGCTATCTGGGGGTGGTCTTCGCCTGGCTCTACGGGTTCACCGGGTTCGCCATCGCGCCGAAGGTCCGGGACGACGAGACGATTCCGGGGAGCTGATGGGAGGGCGCACCACTCGCCATTCCACGGTTCCCCCCACCCGGAGCCTCCGGCTCCTCCTGAAGGAAGAATCGGCCCGCAAGGGCGGGGCGGACTTCGTAAAGGGGGATTGTACCCTGTGGTGAGAGCCGCGAAAGGAGCCGCCCGGTGAATTGCCCCTGGGCCCGGGGGTTCGGAGCCGCCCCAGGGTGACGCCGCTGGCTCGAAACTGCGGATAGGATCTGCTCGGATCTTGGGCGGGAGTGTGCCAAGTGCTGCAAACCCGGCCCCGGGGAGGAGGAGCGTTCTTATTGCGAACCATCCGCGGGCCGAAAGGACACTCCCAAACTGACAATGTAGGCAGGGGCCGATATCGCGTGGCGGGTTGGGGGTGGCATAGGCCCTCAATCCGCCATGCGACCATGGCGCGTAAGATCCTCCGTCAAGTTCGGGGTCTTATTTGCGCCGAAACGGACACGCGATTGGGCTGAGGTGATCGCTTGTCACTTTGGGGGCCCGTGCCCTGGCGCCAGGATGGCCCTGATCTTGTCTATGGCCGCCGAACAGCACCATCTCCCCACGGGAGCACATCTCCCTCCAATCAGACCAAGGCTGCGCCCTGCTGGAGTCGCCAGGTGGGCAGGTCCTTGGACCTCAGACCAGACCTGGTAACAGTTCTTCTTAGAGTCCACGGTGGGGAGAAGGGTCCATTCTGGTTACGCCGCCCCCGCGGCCGCAGCGTTTCGGGGGCGGCTGGGTCCATTCTGGTTACGCCGCCCCGGCCTGCCGCGGCCCTTCCGCCGCCTCCTGGAAGAAGAACCGGTCGGCGAAGGCGGGCCGAAGCTGGTCCAGCCAGGTGGCCCGGGGGTCGAACCTGGCGTAGAAGGGCCGCCGCACCCACTCGCTTCTCCGCCCCTGGAGCATGTCCAGGACGAAGACCTTCTCGCCCCGGATCTCGCTGACCCCCAGGACCCGGACCTTGCCGGGGAAGGCCGACATGGAGGGGCCTCGGACGGTCCGGGCGAGGCCGGTCACCTGGCTGTAGGCGTCCCGGAAGATCTCGTACACGCGGGCCAGAGGGACCTCGAAGTAGCTCCGGGCGCCCGTGTCCCGCTCCACGAACATGTAATAGGGGACGACGCCCAGGGCCACGGCCGTTCGCCACAGGTCGCCCCAGACCCGGGGGTCGTCGTTCACATGGCGGATGCAGGGCCCCTGGGCGCGGATCTCGGCGCCGGTGCTCCGGATCCGGCGGACGGCCTCCTGGGCCATGGGGGTGGAAAGCTCCACCGGGTGGCTGTAGTGGGCCATGAGGGCCACGTGCCTTCCCGTAGCCACGATCTCCTCGAAGAGCCGCAGCAGGTCGTCGGCGTCGTCGTCGGTCACGAACCGCTGGGGCCAGTAGGCCGGGGACTTTGAGCCGATGCGGATGTTCCTGACGTGGGAAAGCTCTTCCGAGAGGAGGGGCGCCAGGTAGTCCTTCAGGACCCGGGTCTTCATGATGAGGGGATCCCCGCCCGTGACGAGCACGTCGCTCACCTCCGGATGGACGGCCAGGTAGGCCGCAAGGTCCCGGGACTCGCTGGCCTGGAACTGCATGTCCGGCAGGTCCACGAACTGGGCCCAGCGGAAGCAGTAGGTGCAGTAGGCGTGGCAGGTCTGGCCCCGGGCCGGGAAGAAGAGGACCGTCTCGTCGTACTTGTGCTGGAGACCGGGTAGAGGCCTGCCGTCGAGACTCGGGACGTTGTGCGTAAGCTGCCCTGCCGGGTGGGGGTTCAGGGAGAGGCGGATCTCCTGGACGGCGGACGCCATGGCCTCGCTGTTCCCCCGTTCCATGAGCTTGCGCACCCTCCGGTACGCCTCGGGAGACAACATGCCCGGCTGAGGAAAGGTGAGCTGGAAGATGGGGTCGGCGGGAACGTTGTCCCAGTCGATGAGCTCATCCACCACGTACTCGTTGGAGCGGAAGGGGAGGACCTGGGAGACCACGGTGACGGCCTCCTGGAGTTCCGGGTCCAGCTTCTCCCAGAACCGGGTCTTCCGGATATTGCGGTTGGTGACGGGCCGATAGCGGTGGCCCTCCGACGTCATGCTCGGACGTGACTTCATGGACTTCCTCCGGGATGTGGGGCCCCTGCGGCGGTCCCGGAGGTCCTGAGGGCGCTACCGGTCCCGGCGGGGCGTGCTCATGGTGCGCATGGGCGAGCGCTGTGCTCCTTTGGGCAAGAGTGGGCCCTGCGACCGAGCGGGCCCATGGGCCCACCCGGTCGCTTTCGCAAGATAACATTTTCTTCGAGACCGTGCTAAGGGGCCTCCTCAGGCGCGCGGCTCCAACCACTCCTCCAGGGCGTCCATGGCCCCCGACACCTCCTCCTCGGATCCGGCGAAGGAGATGCGCAGGTAGCCCCTACCCCTCTGGGGGTCGAAGTCCGTGCCCGGGGTGGTGGCGATGCCGGACTCTGCCAGCATCCTCCGGCAGAAGGCCTCGCTGTCGTCCGTGAGGCCGCTGATGTCCGCGTATACGTAGAAGGCCCCGTCGGCGGGCCCCCACCCCCGGATCCCCACCCGGGGCAGTGTGCCCAGGATGCGGCTCCGGTTCCGGGCGTAGCGGGCCACGTGGGCGTCCAGCTCGGCGGTGGCCTCGAACACCTGCACGGCCGCCACCTGGGAGAGGGTGGGGGGGGAGATGAAGAAGTTCTGGGCCAGGCACTCCACGGGCCGCACCATCTCTTCCGGGAGCACCATCCACCCCAGACGCCACCCCGTCATGGAATAGTACTTGGAGAAGCTGTTGATGACGACGGCGTCCCCGGTGAGCTCCAGGGCCGAGTGGGCCTGCCGTCCATACAGGATGCCGTGGTAGATCTCGTCGGAGACCAGGCGGATGCCGGCGCCGGCGCAGTAGCTCACCAGGGCGGCCAGCTCCTCCCGGCCCAGGACCGTTCCCGTGGGGTTGGCGGGGCTGGCCAGGACGATCCCGTCCAGGGGGCCGGGCGCATCGTCCAGGAGCTCCGGGGTGAGGCGGAACCCCTCGGCCTGGGAGGTGAGGATCTCCACCACCTCGACGCCCAGGGCCGTGAGGATGTTCCGGTAGGCCGGGTAGCCGGGTGAGGCCACGGCCACCCGGTCCCCCACGTCGAAGGCCGAGAGGAATCCCAGGAGGAAGGCGCCGGAAGAGCCGGTGGTGACCGCCACCCGGGCCGGATCCACCTCCACCCCGTACGTGTCGAGGTAGTGCCGGGCGATGCGCCGCCGGAGGGGAGGGATGCCCATGGCGTCGGTGTAGCCCATGCGGCCACGGCCCACGGCGTTGCGGATGGCCTCCACGACGACGGAGGGCGCGCCGGTGCCGGGCTGCCCCACCTCCAGGTGGTAGACGCGCCCGCCGGCGGCCTGGCGCTCGTTGGCCGCCCGGAGGACGTCCATGACGATGAAAGGTGGGATCGCTCCGCGGCTGGATGTCTTCAGGGGCATGGCTCGCCCTCCCTCCGGATCAGGGCTCGGTTGGCCTCGTGGGTCTGAACGTAGAAGGGTGGCATGGCGGCGGGTAGGTTCGGTTCCCTCCCCTGCAGGAGATCCCGAAGATAGGCCCCGGTGCCGCGGAGGAGCTCCGCGCCGCCCACCGGGCCGTGGGAGGGGATGACCAGGGGCCCGGGGGAGCCGGGCGCGCCGCCGGGCCACTCCTCCAACCACCGGGCCCAGCGCTCCAGCCCCCGGGCCCACGTCTCCACGGGGCTTCCGGCGTTCAGGAAGGGGAGGGGGCTCTCCACGGCGTCCCCCGCCAGGAAGATCCCCCACTCCGGGATGACGCCCACCACGGAGTCCGGCGTGTGGCCGGGGAGGGGGGACATCTCCAGGGTGAGCCCTCCCAGGTCGAGGGACAGGGCATCCCGGAAGGTCCGGGTGGGGGGAGCCAGGACCACCTCGTCGTACGCCCCGGGGAGGGCCGTGCGCTTCTCCCCTAGCGTCCTGGGCAGCTCCGAGGCGAATCGCCCGACGCAGGATTCGTGGGCCAGGATCTCGGCCCATGGGCGGGAGAGACCCGCCGTGCCCCAGGCGTGGTCCCAGTCCCCGTGGCTGTAGACGACCGTGAGGGGGAGGTCGGGGACCAACTCCGCCACTCCGGCCATGTCGGCGGGACAGGCCAGGGTGTCCCAGATCACCGCCCTTTCCCGGCCGGCCACCACCACACTCCGGACGTCGAAGTCCTCCACGGCGGTTTCCACCAGCCAGAGGCCGGGGCGCACGGGGCAGATATCAGACATCGGGGGCTTCCAGCTTCTCTAGCGCTTCCATGGCCCGGGTCCAGCGGTCCATGGCTGCCTCCAGGACGTCTCGGGCCTCCTTGAGGGCCGCCCCCAGGCGGGCGGCTTCCCGGGCCCCCTCGCCATTGGTTGCCTCCCAGAGACCGGGATGGGTCAGCGCAGCCTCCACCTCCGCCACCTTCGCCTCCCACGCATGGACCTCCCTCTCCGCATCCACCACCTCCCGTTTCGCGGCCCGGGCAGGGGCCCCCTCCCTCCGCTTCAGGTCGGCCGCCTTCCGGGCGCGAGCCTTGCCGGCGTCCCTGCTCTCCCGCTCCGCCTGGAGTGCCGCCGCCTCCCGCTCCCCTTCCTCCTGCGCCACCTTCTGCTCCCAGTCCACGAAGGGGCCCGGGAAGTCCTGGAGCCGGCCGTCCCGGAAGGCCCACACGCGGGTGGTGAGCTCCCGAAGGAGGGCCCGGTCGTGGCTCACCAGGAGGACCGTCCCGGGATAGCTCTCCAGGGCGTCTTCCAGTGCCTCGATGGACTCCACGTCCAGGTGGTTGGTGGGCTCGTCCAGGGCCAGCAGGTTCGAGCCCTGGAGGGTGATCAGGGCCAGGGCCACCCGGGCCCGCTCGCCCCCCGAGAGGGAGTCCGTGCTCCGGCGCACCTCGTCCCCCGAGAAGTTGAACCGGCCCAGGTGGCCCTGGATCTGCCCCCGGCTCCAGGTGGGGCGAGCATCGGCAACACAGTCGTAGAGGGTCCGGCCCGCCGGGAGGTGGGCGTGGTCCTGGCGGTACCACGCCGGGGTGATGCCAACCCCGATCCGGACCGTTCCTGCGGCGGGGGTATGCTCTCCCAGGAGCGTCGCCAGGAGGGTCGTCTTGCCGGCGCCGTTGGGCCCCACCACGGCGATGACGTCCCCCCGCCGGGCGAGGGTGGAGAACCCCCGCACCAGGAGTTGATCCCCGGCGGCCACGTGGAGGTCCTCCGCCACCAGCACCTGGTCGCCCCCCCGGGCCGAAAGCTCGAACCGGACGGCCATGGGGTCGTCTTCCTCGGCGGGAGGGGAGAGGCGGGGGAGGCGGGCCAGGCGCTTCCGGCGGGCCTGGGCCTGGGCCGTCTTCTGGCCGGCGATGTTGCGGCGAATGAACTCCTCCTGCCGGGCGATCTCCCTGCGCTGCTCGGCGGCCTTCCGCTCCATGGTGAGCAAGGCCTCGTCCCTCTGGAGGACGAAGGAGGAGTAGCTGCCGCGATAGGGGGTTGCGGAGCCCTGGGCGAGGTGCAGGATGTGATCCGCCAGGTCGTCCAGGAAGGCCCGGTCGTGGCTGATGACCATGACCGTCCGCCCGGACTCGGCCAGGTACCGCTTCAGCCACTCGATGGTGTCGAGGTCCAGGTGGTTGGTGGGCTCGTCCAGGAGGACCAGGTCGGCGGGGGCCGCGATCTGGGCCGCCAGGCCCACCCGGCCTCTTTCTCCCCCGCTCAGCCGGGCCAGGGGGCGCTCCCGGGCCTCCTCGGCGTCGAACCCCAGCCCCTGGAGAACGGCGTCCACCCGGGCCTGGTAGGTGTACCCGCCCTGGTGCTGGAACCTCTCCTGGGCCCGGTCGAAACGAGCCAGGTCCGCCTCCGTCACGCGGTTCCCCATCTCCCCCAGGCGTTCGGATTCCCGGGCCATGGAGCGCTCCAGCTCCATGAGGTCCCGGTATCCGCCGGCCGCCGCCTCCCATACCGTCCGGGCGTCGCCGAAATCCCTGAGCTGGTCCAGGAGGGTCGTCCTGAGACCGGTACGGCGGGTGACGGTTCCGCCGGTGGGCTCCAGGGTTCCCATGACCAGGCGGAGCAGGGTGGTCTTCCCCGTTCCGTTCCGTCCCACGATGCCCCAGCGTTCACCCTGGGCCACGTTGAAGCTGACGTCGGAGAAGAGGCGGTCGGCCCCGAAGGCAACGGATACGGAGGAGAAGGTGAGGAGAGTCACTGTGGGCCCAGGGGGGGGATTCCGTCGAGGGGGTAATTCGTTAGCCTTCTGACCATGGGGGACCTGACCACGAAGGGCTCCGGAGTGATGGGACCAAGATCCGCTCGGGAAAAAGTAACGTCCGGCAGGCTCCGGGCGCAGGTGCGCGGGGCTGGGCGGGGGTGCGGGGCAACGGCGGGGCCCCGTCGGCCCACCCCGGCGGGCGGGACCTTCCCGTGAGCTCCCTGGCCCGGCTGTACGCCTTCGTCCGGCCGTACCGGACCCAGGCCCTGGTGGCCCTGGTCCTCCTCTTCGCCATGGTGGCGGCGGATCTCCTGATCCCCCGCATGACCCAGCGGATCATCGACGAGGGGATCCTGAAGGCGAATCTCCGGGTCGTTCTCACTTCCTCCCTCATCATGCTGGGCGCGTCCGTCGTCTCGGCCTCCCTGGCCCTCACCAACAACTACCTGTCCGTGCGGGTTGCCATGGGCTTCGGGGCCGACCTCCGGAGCGCCCTGATGCGGAAGGTGCAGACCTTCTCCTTCGGAAACCTGGACCGCCTGCAGACGGGCAAGCTCATCGTCCGGTCCACCAGCGACGTCAACATGGTGCAGATGATCGTCATGATGTCGCTGCGCATCCTGACCCGGGCGCCCATCTGGGTCCTGGGGGCCGTCATCCTCCTCGTTCTCACCAGCCGCCGTCTGGCCCTCATGATGGCGGCCTTCGTGCCCGTCATCGCCCTCCTCGTCTGGCTTTTCGCCCGGAAGGCGCAACCCCTTTTCGCCGGAGTCCAGGAGCGTCTCGACCGGTTGAACACGGTCCTCCAGGAGAACCTGGCCGGGGTGAGGGTCGTGAAGGCGTTCGTACGGGAGGAGCATGAGGCCCGGCGTTTCGACTCCGCCAACGAGGCCCTCATGACCCAGACCATCCGGGTCTCCGAGCTCCTGGCCGTGTTCCTGCCGGCCATGCTCCTGGTCCTGAACCTGGCCATCGTCGGGGCGGTGTGGATCGGCGGGCTGGCGGCCATGGAGGGTGACCTCACGGTGGGGGAGGTGGTGGCGGCCATCAACTACCTTTCCTTCGCCCTCTTCCCCCTCCTGATGCTGGCGGGGATGATGGGGCCGGTGGCCGCAGCCGAGGCTTCTGCGGTCAGGATCCTGGAGGTCCTGGACGACGAGCCGGAAGTCCGCCCGGGCCCTGCCCCCAGGATCCTGGAAGACCCGAAGGGGCGCATCGCCTTCGAAGACGTCTGCTTCGCCTACGGAGGGAACTGCGCCGAGCCCGTACTGAGCGGCGTGTCCTTCGTGGCCGAGCCGGGGGAGACGGTAGCCGTGGTGGGGGCCACCGGCTCCGGGAAGTCCACCCTCATCCATCTCCTACCCCGTTTCCACGACCCCACCTCCGGGCGGATCACCCTGGACGGGGTGGACATCCGGGAGCTGGACCTCTCGTTCCTTCGCAGCCAGATGGGGATCGCCCTCCAGGAGGCGGTCCTCTTCGGGGGCACCGTCCGGGACAACATCCGGTACGGGAGGATCGGGGCAGGGGACGACGAGGTCATGGCGGCGGCCCGGGCGGCCCAGGCCCACGATTTCATCCAGGAGCTGCCGGAGCGGTACGACACCGTCATCGGGCAGCGGGGCGTGACCCTCTCGGGAGGCCAGCGGCAACGCATCGCCATCGCCAGAGCCCTGCTGGTGGAGCCCCGGATCCTCATCCTGGACGACTCCACCAGTGCCGTGGACGTGGAGACGGAGGTGCGACTCCAGGATGCCCTGGACCGGCTCCTGGCCGAGTCCCGGAGCTCCACCACCCGCTTCGTGGTGGCGCAGCGCATCAGCACGGTGCTCCTGGCGGACCGGATCCTGGTCCTGGATCAGGGGCGCGTGGCGGCCATGGGCCGTCACCGGGAGCTGATGGCCTCGAGTCCCGTGTACCGGGACATCTACGATTCCCAGCTGGGGGGCGTGGAACAGGAGGCCCTCCTTGGCTGAGGAGGGGAAGCGCGTACCGGTGACGGGCCTCCCGGGGCCGGGAGGTCGAGGCCACGGGCACGGGCATGGCGCCGTGGAGAAGGCGAAGGATCCCCGGGGGGCGCTCCGGCGGCTGACGGGCTATCTCCGGGAACACCGGGGCCCCCTGACGGCGGTCATCGCCCTCTCTGCTTTGGGGACGGGTTTCGCCCTGGCCGCGCCCTTCTTCATGGGCCGGGCCATCGATCACCTGGTGGACCGGGACGTGGAGGCCCTCGTCCTCTTTGCCGTCCTGATGCTGGGGGCGTCGGTCCTGTCCTCCGTGGCCCAGGCCTTCCAGGGCCTGATCCTGGCCAGGGTCTCCCAGCGGATCATGCGGGTCCTCCGGGCCCGCCTCTTCGACCACATGCAGGCCCTCTCCCTGGGATTCTTCGATTCCAGGCCCCAGGGGGACCTCATGAGCCGGCTCACCAACGACATGGACTCCATCAGCCGGGTCCTCACCAGCCACGTGACCCAGCTCTTCACCGGGGTCCTCACCCTGCTGGGGATCCTGGCGGTGATGTTCGCCATGAACGCATGGCTGGCCCTCGGATCCATGATCGTCTTCCCGGTCATGGTGGGGCTGGTGGCTGTGGTGGGCCGGCGCACCCGGGGAGCCTTCCGCGGCTTCCAGTCGAACCTGGGGACCCTCAACGGCGTGCTGGAGGAGACCTTCAGCGGGCAGCGGGTGGTGCTGGCGTTCGGCCAGGAGGGGAGCGTCCTGGAGCGTTTCGACCGCGCCAACGAGGCCGTTCGCACGTCGGGGGAGGAGGCCATGACCCTGGCCTTCGTGGTGATGCCCCTCATGGGGATCCTCTCCAACGCCAACGTCGCCATCCTGGGAGGGTTGGGGGGCTGGATGGCCATCAAGGGGATGGTGAGCATCGGAACCATCGCCGCCTTCATCACCTACTCCCGCCGCTTCGCCGAGCCCCTTCGTGCCCTGGGGGACCTGTACAACCAGGTCCAGGCGGCCCTGGCGGGAGCGGAGCGGGTCTTCGAGATCCTGGACACGAGGCAGGACCAGCCCGATGCTCCGGATGCCCGGGGCCTGACCCGGGTCCGGGGGGAGGTGGTCTTCGAGAGGGTGACCTTCTCCTACGTCCCCGGCGTACCGGTGCTCAAGGAGGTGTCCTTCCACGCCCGCCCCGGGGAGAGGATCGCCCTGGTGGGTCCCACGGGGGCCGGGAAGACCACCCTGGTGAACCTCCTCTCCCGCTTCTACGAGATGGAGGAGGGAGCGATCCGTGTGGACGGGGTGGACCTTGGGGACGTGCGGCGAGAGAGCCTGAGGCGGCAGCTGGGCGTGGTCCTCCAGCAGTCCTTCCTCTTTGCCGAGTCGCTGATGGAGAACATCCGCTACGGCCGTCTGGACGCCACCGACGATGAGGTCCATGCCGCCGCCTGCCTGGCCCAGGCCGACGGGTTCATCCGCCGCCTTCCCCAGGGCTACGAGACCGTCCTGTCGGAACGGGGCGCCAGCCTCTCGGAGGGCCAGCGCCAGCTGGTGGCCATCGCCCGGGCCATCCTGGCGGACCCCGCCATCCTCATCCTGGACGAGGCCACCAGCTCCGTGGACACCCGTACCGAGATCCACATCCAGAAGGCCCTCCAGGAACTCATGAAGGGGCGGACCAGCTTCGTCATCGCCCATCGCCTCTCCACCATCACCAACGCCGACCAGGTCCTCGTCCTGGAGAACGGCCGGCTGGTGGAGCGAGGTACCCACCGGGAGCTCCTGGCCCGGCGGGGGGCCTACCACCGGCTCTTCATGAGCCAGTTCCGGGGACTGCGTGCGGAAGAGCGTCCCCTGGAGGCGGAGGAGCGTCCCTTGCAGGCGGAAGGGCGCCTCCTGGAGGCGTGAAGTGGGCGACGGGACCGGCGGGCAGCCTCAGGCGGATCCCGGCGGACGCCCCCGCCACCAGGGTCAGCCCGGAGGGGGGACGGCCCTCACGGCCGCGTCCCGGCGCCCTCCCCCTCCTCCGCCAGGAGCGCATCCCGGAAACGGGACTTCAGGAAGGCTCCGTCCTTCGGGGGGAAGGTGAGGGGCAGCTTCTCCGGGAGGACCTTCACCACGACCATGCCGGGACCGGGTCTCGCCCGGATCGCCTCGCGGAGCTCCGGAAGCCCCTCCGGCCCGGTGACGGTGAAGGCCCACGGGAGCCCGCAGGCCCGGGCCACCCCCGCCAGGTCCACCCCGTGGGCCGTGTGGGTGGCCTGCATCCCCGTCTCCCCGTACCGCTCGTTGTCCAGGACCACCAAGGCCAGGTTCCCGGGACGCTGGACGCCGATGGTGGCCAGGGCTCCCAGCCCCATGAGGGCCTCTCCGTCCCCCGTCACCACCAGGACCCGCCGCTCCGGGCGGGCCAGGGCCAGGCCCAATCCCGTCATGGCCGCCTGCCCCATGGCCCCCCACAGGGGGAAGGTGAGGGGATGGTCCCCCGCGGCGGTGCAGTCCCAGGCCGGGGAGCCCAGCCCCGCCACCACCAGGAGATCGCCCCGGTCGGCCAGGAGCATAGCCACCACCTCCCGCCGGTGGAGGGTGGGCGGAGGCTTCGTCATGGCTCCACCTCCGGCTGGAAGCTCTTGATCCCGAGCATACGCTGGGAGAGGACGACCGCCACGGCCGCGTCGCTCTCGTAGGCCAGGCGGAGAGCCGCATCCATGGCGGGCCCCACCTCCCCGGGTTCCTCCACCCGCCTCACCAGCACGCCCATGGCCTCCAGGACGGCCGGCACCGCCCGCCCCATGGGGACCTGCCACGGGTTCAGCTCCCCCTCCTCTCCCCGCATGGTGGCCAGCATCACCAGGGGAAAGCTGCACTCCCGCACCGCCCCCAGGGCGTTCACCAGGTTGCCGACGCCGCTGGATTGGAAGAGAAGGAC
>Ga0209164_1001528_pt1 | contig 29229 bp, 25 predicted proteins | sample MTBNYHSulfiMetaG_FD_187458 | JGI IMG/M metagenome (GOLD analysis project Ga0209164, IMG submission 187458) | Enrichment culture microbial communities from rom New York Harbor, USA that are MTBE-degrading - MTBE-NYH (New York Harbor Sulfidogenic)... | ecosystem: Environmental > Aquatic > Marine >... | reverse complement strand
CATAGACTTTGGGATGATTGAGAAGAACCTTTTCCACCTCTGCCGGATAGACGTTTTCTCCGCCGCTGATATACATGTCGCCCATACGATCCACCGCATAAAAAAAGCCCTGCTCATCGACCCTGCCCAGATCCCTGGTATGAAGCCAGCCGTCGCGGATGGTGTTTCGTGTCTCTTCGGGCATGTTCCAGTAGGCCGTCATCTGGATGGGGCCTTTTACGACAATTTCGCCGACCTCTCCGACGACAGGCCGCCCTGAAGGGTTCACGACCTGAACCTCTCCATGAAATACGGGCATTCCCACAGATCCCGCTTTTTCCCTGGCCATCTCTTCAGGAACCCATAACTCGATGGAGGTTTCCGTCTGTCCGAAAATCTGTCGGGCGGGTATGCCTTTGTCTTGCGCGCTGTGCATCAGATCGGCCGATGCAGGCTCTCCACCGATCAGGACAGAGCGCAGGCTTGAGAGATCAAAGTCTTCCGGCCGGCATTCCTTGAGGATCGTGTTGAGCATGGTGGGAACCAGCATGGCCTGCGTTACCCGGTGTTTTTCGATGAGGCCCAGGAATGCTTCAGGATCGAATTTCGATTCCAGAACAATGCTTCCGCCCACATAAATGGTCGGAACCGCCATGATATTGAGTCCCCCCGAATGGAAAAGGGGAAGCGCGATGAGCATGACATCGTTCGAAAACAGGTCAAAATAGATCTGTGCGTTCAGGGTGTTGAAGAGTGTTTTCCGGTGCGAAAGGAGGGCCCCTTTCGGCGTTCCCGTGGTACCGGAGGTATACATGATCATCTGGGGGGCATCCAGTGATGTCGCTTCCCCGGGCGTCGGAGGTTCTTCCTCGGCCCGGTTTTTGATCCATTCCTCATAGCCGGGGAAGCCGTCCAGGGCCTTCGGCCCCAGGCCGATGAATTTCGGCAGGCTGCCCGTTATGGACGGGATGCACTCTCTCACAAGATCGGTAAAGGTGCTGTCGAATACCAGCACGCTCAGGCCGCTGTCGTTAAGCTGGTAGGCGAGTTCCGGTGGCGCCAGGCGAAAATTCAGCGGAACAAAGATCAGGCCCAGTTTGGCGGATGCAAAATACACTTCCAGGAATTCGGAACGGTTTCGGCTCAGGACGCCCGCGCGATCGCCCGGGCTGAGACCCAGCTCCAAAAGACAATGGGATAAACGGTTTACGCGGGAGTTGAGTTCACGGTATGTCAATGACCCCTGTTCTGAAACGATCGCTGTCTTGTTCGGCGATATGATGGACCGCTTGTAAAGCCACGTGCCGGCGTTCATATCTTTTTATCCTTCCCTCCTGTCTTTTTGCAGCGGATGAGACAGCCTGCCTCCCTGTGGTCTGCAGGAAAAGACACCGTCCCGTCTCCGGGGCCGTCACGCCGGAGTTCGCGGAGCAGTCCGGTCTGATGATTCCGGCATCGAGGCCCGGATCAGTTCCTTTCCGTTTTGATGACGCGTGCAAGACTGCCTCTTTAAAGCGCAGATGTTGAAAAAAGTCAAATGAGAATTGTGATCCCCGGTCAACGGGGAACGGCGGTCCGCATCAATCTGCCTGCCGGGACGGCGAAGGCGCGGCGGCCGGGAGGAAAGATCTGCGAGAATCACTTCCCGGCTGTTACGTCCTCTCGATAATCGAAGGGATGTCAAAGCGCTCCCTGATGGACGCAATGGCCCGGGTCAACTGGGAGGAGGGGACCACGCCGGTGATGGAGGCGATGGTGCAGCTCAACCCTAAAAGATCCACATGGCCGGCCTCCAGCGCCATGAGGAGTTCGCTTACTATGCCGTAGCGGTCGCCAAAGTGCGGACCGTTCATGGAAAAGGCGGCTACGGGCGAGAGGCAATGTGGATCACTCAGGGAAGCACTTTCACTTTCCATAGCTTTACAGAAAGGTTCCCCGGAATCCGGCAGGCAGAAGGAGATTGCTTCCTTTTCACCTTCCAGGCATGGGCTCGTAATCAGAAAGGCAAGGTTAAGGCCCAGGCGGGCGAATCGTTTGAACGAATGGCCGAAGCTGCCGATACCGTATCGCTCCAGTTTTACCTGAAGAAACGCCTGCCGATCCTGGTACTCAAGCCCGTAGACCTTCGGCCGCTTCTCCTGGTACGAGGCCACGACTTCTTTGTAGAGCTGCTCTTTTCCCTTCTGGGCGAGTTTCCAGTCCGACGGCGTGCGGTAGGCGCTGAAACGGAAAGGACCGAAGAGGGCGCTGCTTGCCTTTTCGAGAACCTTTTCGTCGAGGACAACGGAAATGGCAGAGGGTGAATTGGCCGTTGCCTCCGTGGGTACGCCCTCCCGGCTGAACGCCTCGAAAAGGGCAGCGGTAATCTCCGGGTTTTTCTTGTGAGGAAAAAGGGAGAGGATGGCGCTCCCGGATTGGACGGTCGATTTTATATCAAGGGTCGCTTCCAGGACGGCGGCGGCCCTTTCCGCATCCCCGGACTCGACCACGATGTTCAGACCCCACGCACGGTCATCAAGCACGCAGGTCGCATAGGGGAGGTTGATCTTTTCATCTGCAATGCTGCAAAAGACCCTTGAGGGAAAATCCCTGATCTCTCGCGGAGAGACCAGGGAAATCCTCGCCACGTTCTTAAGGACCTTGAATCCGCCGAGTTTTTCCGGGGTCGGCATAGAAAAACCTGCGCTCATTCCAGGCAGACCGGCCTTTGCTCCGGAGATCCGCGCGCTGCGGCGCCGTCAGTCCTGTTGTGTGTTCCACGCAATAGGGTCCCTTTTTGTTGTAAGCCGCCTGTTTTGTTCCATCCCTTACAGCAGCGCGCTCACGACTTTCCAGAGGCCGTCCGTATCGATCGGTTTGGCGATATAATCGTCCGCCTCTGTGGACATGCCGTCGGCGTGGGTGTAGGTGGTGGTGGGGACCGCCTCGCCCACCGCGGTGAGCAGGACGATGGGAATATCCCGTGTTTCCTCCTTCGCTTTCAGTTGCGCACAGAGCACATACCCGTCCTTCCGCGGCATCATGACATCCAGGATCACCAGATCAGGCCGTCTTTCCTTGATGGACTCCTCACCTTCAACACCGTCGTAGGCCTGCCCGACTTCACAGCCCTTGCTTTCCAGCATCATTGAGACCGTTTCCACCAGATCAGGATCATCGTCTACAACCAGGATATATTTCTTATCCATATTCACTCCTCCTTTTTCGGTCGATTCCATATCCTTTATTTATTCGGTATTGGGTCATTGGTCAATCAAGAAATGCACTTATTGGGACATCGTAAGTCTTTTGGTAAAGTGCTCGCAGCGGGTCCGGCCCATGGGGTGCCTTTTTCAAAGGCTGCATAATCCTGGCGCAGTTCGTGCCAACGGCAGCATGAGCGGCGAAATCCGGCCGGTTCCGGCGCCGGGTGTGTCCTTTCATGGGACGGTCGATCCGGCTGCCTCTGAACAATGGGTATTCAGATACACAGCGCCGTCCCCGGGCACTGCGGTCCTTTATGGATGCAGCCCTTGAAAAAGGCGCCCCATGGTTTTTCGCCGTATTTTCAGATGACGAACGGGTTAGATTTGTTCGGGTCTCGGATACAGACCGCTCCGCTCCACGATCTCGGGGACCTTCTCTTCCCATTCAATGGCCATGATGTGAAACCCCCGGACGCCTTCGCACGCTTTCAGCCTCTGGATGGTTTCCACGCAGATGGCGATCCCTTCTTCGGGTTGTTTCTCCTTGGGTACCCCTGCCATCCGCTTCACCACCTCATCCGGCACGTCCATTCCGGGGACGCGGTTTTTCATGTATTTGGCCATGCCGGCGGACTTGAAAGGCGTGACGCCTGCCAGGATATAGACCTTTTCATGAAGACCCCGGTCGCGGGCCTGCTTCATCCAGAGTTCAAACTTATCCAGGTTGTAAATGCACTGGGTCTGGATGAATTCAGCCCCGGCGGCTATCTTCTTGGCCAATCGGGGGACCCGGATCTCAAAGGGGTCTGCAAAGGGGTTGGCGGCCGCCCCGACGAACATCCGGGGGGGGCGCCTGATCTCTTCTCCCCCCAGGAATTTTCCTTCATCCCGCATGTGTCGCACAGTCTGGATCAATTGCATGGAGTCGATATCAAATACATTCTGGCCCTGGGGGCAGTCCCCGAACTGCTGGTGATCTCCTGAAAGGCAAAGGATATTGTGGATGTCGAAGGATGCGGCACCCAGGATATCGCTCTGAAGGGCGATCCGGTTTCTGTCCCTGACCACCATCTGCAGCGTGGGTTCAATCCCCATAAGCTTGAGGTGGATACATGCAGCCAGGCTGCAAAGGCGGGTGACGCTGGTCTGATTGTCCGTAATATTGACGGCGTCCACGTAATCCCTTATCATCTCGGCCTTTTTTGTAATCACTTCAGCGTCGCTTCCCCTCGGGGGACCGCATTCCGACGTAACGGCCAGCCGGCCGGAATCCAGGATCTTTTCAAGCCTGCTCGGTGTCTTTACGCTCATTGTCTTACATCCTCCCTGACCACCCGCCTGGGACCCCCGGCCCTTTCGGTTGACCAGTCTTTGATCGGAGCGATCTGTTCATATTCATCCAGCCGGTCGAGTTCCTTCAGCCGATCGATGATAAGTTGCCAGGCGCAGTCCAGGTCCTTGCTGATTTCGCATTTTCCCTTTGTAGACCCGCCGCAGGGCCCGTTCAGGAGCCGCTTGGCGCACCGCGATATGGGGCAGATGCCGGCGGTCCTCCCCAGGATGCACTCCCCGCACCCCTGACACCGTTCCGTCCAGACCCCCCTCTCCTCTGTCACCCCCATGAAACAGGTATTGACACCCGGATAGACAGGGGTGCTGAAATAGGTCTCCGCCATGAACTGGACACCCACACCGCAGGCCAGGGAAAGGACCGCATCGTATTGATCCATTGTGTTCCGGATCTCCTCCAGGTATTCATGATCACACTGCCTTTCCAGTGTGACCTCATCGATCTCCATCTTCTTTCCCTGGTTCATGAAATACATGCTCAGGGCCGAGGCCAGGATGGCAACCTCCTTTTTCCCGCCGGCCTCGCAGACGGTCACACACTCGTTGCACCCCGCAATGAGGATCTTCCGGAAGTCCTTCACCATCTCGATGACTTCCTCAATCGGCTTCTTTTCCGCAACAATCATATGATGAATCCTCCTTCACGTCACGCTGCCTGTTTTTCCCTGAACCTCTTGATCGGATTGGGTCCCATTTCCCTTATTTTATCGGTCATCTCCACAGCATACTCGGCAAACCGTGGGCCTTCGCCCGAGGAGAGGTTGAACATCTTTACCCTGTCGCCGCCGACGCCGACCGCATTCAGAATGGTCCTGGCCTGGTCCACACGTCTGCGGGCCCTCAGGTTGCCGTTCTCGAACCGGCAGTCTCCCTCGAGACACCCCACAACATAGACCCCGTCGGCCCCCTTCTCAAATGCCCTGAGGATGTGGATGACATCCACCTTGCCGGTACAGGGCACCCGGATGATTCGAATGGAATCCGGATACCTCAGACGCATCGAACCTGCCAGGTCCGCGGCCGTATATCCTCAGAAGTTGCAGCAGAATGCAATAATAACCGGTCGAAATGCTTCCATGCGAAAACTCCTTAGTTTACATCGCCCCCTCGAGCAGGGCCTCCACCTTGCTCATGATCTGAGCGTCTTCGTACCAGTTCAGTTCAATGGCCTTGGCCGGGCACTCGGCAGCACAGATGCCGCACCCGTGACAGAGGGCCTCATCGATCTCACTGGCCCCCTCCGCGTTGATTCGGGGAACCCCGAAAGGACAGGCCCTGACGCATACCAGGCATGCAGCGCATCGGTCCTGATCGACCCTGGCCGTGACTGCGGAAAGCCGGATTTCGGATTGAGACAGGAATGTGGCGGCCCTGGATGACGCGGCCAGGGCCTGGGAAACCGCTTCGGAAATCAGCTTGGGCCCATGGGCGGTCCCGCACAGAAAGATCCCTTCGTTGGCAAGGTCCACAGGTCTCAGCTTTACGTGCGCCTCGATAAAATACCCTTCATCGTTTCTGGGGAGTTTGAGAATGGAGGCCAGTTCCTCGGTGTCTTCCGCCGCCATCCCCGCGCTCAGTGCCAGCCGGTCTGCGCAGACCCGGATGTCCCGCTGAAGTACATGGTCCTTGAATGTGACCAGAAGGCCCTCATCGGCAGCCTCGACACGGGGCGGGTCACTCGCATCCAATCGGGAGAAAATGACCCCCTGTCGCCTTGCCTCGGTATAGTAATCCTCCAGCAGGCCGTACATCCGCATGTCGCGGTACAGGATGTACACGTCGGCATCCGGGTTGAGGTCCTTGATATGGAGGGCGTTTTTGACCGCACTCTGGCAGCAGATGCGCGAGCAGTTGGGGTTTTCGTCATTGCGGGAACCCACGCACTGGATCATGACCACGCGGTTGAGATCGGACGCCCCCTTGAGTTCGAGCCGCTTTCCCAGCGCAATCTGGGTCATGACCCGGTGGTCCTCGCCGTAGAGGTATTCTTTCGGGCTGTATTCCCTTGCGCCCGTGGCCAGGATCACGACCCCGTGGTCGATCTTCCGTTCGTACATGCCGGGACCTACCAGGATCTCTGTGGTGAAATTGCCCTTGAACCCGGTGAACCCCACAATCAGGGATTCGGTCAGGACCTGGATCCTTTCGTGCTGCGTCACCCGTTCCGTGAGTTCCATGAGATACTTCTGAATATCCGCCCCCTCGATGGTGGCGGTCAATTCCCTGGAAAGGCCTCCCAACTGGGCCGCCTTCTCCACAATCACCACCTCAAATCCCTGGTCAGCCAGTCCCAGCGCCGCATTCATGCCGGCCACGCCCCCGCCGATAACGAGGGCCCGCTTGATGACAGGGATGCTCCGTTCCTGAAGGGGCCGGAGCAGACCGGCCCGGGCCACGGCCATGCGGACCAGGTCCTTGGCCTTGTCTGTAGCTGCTTTCGGATCATCTCCGTGAACCCATGAATTCTGATCCCGGATGTTGGCCATCTCAAAGAGGTATTTGTTGAGCCCGCATGCCTGGAGCGTCTCCTGAAACATGGGCTCATGGGTCCGGGGCGTACAGGAGGCCACCACAACCCGGTTGAGATGGTTTTCCCTGATGACCTCCCGGATTTTGTCCTGGGTGTCCTGGGAACAGGTGAACAGGTTCTGATCGGCCAGCACAACAAAGGGAAGGCGGGAGGCATACTCGGTTACGGCAGGGACATCCACCACCCCGCCGATGTTGATGCCGCAGTTGCACACGAATACGCCGATCCTCGGTTCTTCACCGCTGACGTCCGCCTCCGGCGGCATTTCGAGCGTCCTGGTATCCCGGCCCCTTGCCTCGAACAGGGCCGCTCCGGCAGCGCAGGCAGCAGCGCTGGCCTCGGTCACCGAGCCGGGTATGTCTTTCGGTCCCTGAAACACGCCGCAGACATAAATACCCGGCTTCCGGCTGTTCACCGGAGTGAAGGGGTGGGTAAGGGCAAAATGGTATGGGTCTGTTTCCACGCCGATCCTCCGGGCAAGCTCAGCCGCCTCCCGAGGGATCTGCAGGCCGACGGAGAGGACCACCATATTGAAGGACTCTCCCCGCACCGTTCCTGTCTCGTCCACATATTCAATGAACAGATCGCCGGTCTCGTTGACTTCCGAGATGGAATGGACCCTGGATCGAATGAACCGGACACGGTTCTCATCCCTGGCGCGATGGTAGTACTTCTCGTAATCCTTGCCAAAGGTCCTCATGTCCATATTGAATATGGCGCAGTCAAGATCACCGTGAGCGTGCTCCTTGGCGATCATGGCCTCTTTGATGGCGTACATGCAGCAGACCGAGGAACAATAGCCGTTTCCACAGAGGTTGACATCCCGTGACCCGACGCATTGAATCCAGGCGATTTTTTGAGGTTCTTCCCTGTCCAGGGGCCGCATGAGACGGCCCCGGTACGGCCCGGATGCGCTGAGGATCCTTTCAAATTCCTCGCTCGTTATCACATTGGGAAATCGGTTGTATCCCAGCGTTTCCAGGCCGGAGGGATCGAAACCCCGGCTGCCGGGAGAAAGGATCAGCGCCCCCGCATTGAGGCGGGTTTTTTTCTCCACATCGCCGTACTGGACGGCCTTGGCCAGGCACATCATCTCACACAGCCCGCATCCGATGCAGGTATCCGGGTCAATGGCAAAGGCGAGGGGTACGGCCTGGGGATAGTCGATATACGCAGCCTTTCTCTCATCCAGTCCCAGATTGTACAGGTTGAGACCCGTGACCGGGCAGTGCCTGGCACACTCCCCGCAGCCGGTGCATTTGAGCGGGTCCACATACCGGGGATGACGGATCAGGGTGACCCAGAAATTACCCGGCTCACCCTCCACGGACTCCAGTTCACTGTTCGTGATGACGTTAATGTTCAGATGCCGGCCGACCTCGACCAGTTTCGGCGAGATCACTCACATGGCACAGTCATTGGTCGGAAAGGTCTTGTCAAGCCGCGACATCATCCCGCCGATGCTCGGCGACCGTTCCACCAGGTGAACATAGTAGCCGGAATTGGCAAGATCCAGTGCCGCCTGCATGCCCGCGATCCCCGCGCCGACAATCATGACAGACCCGCTTTTGGCCTCTTTCCCCTCTCTCATCTTGACCTCTTCTATGCTGCCTCGAATTGAGGCGCCCGGTTTTGGTGACCCTTGAAAACGGCCTGATTTGTTTTTTCCATTTCTGAGAGCAACCGGGATATCCTGAGCAGATCCAGGCCGGTCCTTTTCCCGATATCTCTGACCGAAGCGTGTCCTTCCCTGAGCGCCAGATAGATCAGATTCTGATGATATTCCCTCTCCAGCACGGACTTCAATATGGGCGTCAGGCGTTCCTCGTCCCACCTCCGGCCGTATACATCGCCCCGGGCGATCAGGGACACCGCCTTGCCCATCACCCACCGCAGTCTTTCACTTTCAACGGTCAGCTCTGCCGCGCCCAGCTCCAGTTCAAACAGATGGGCATCAAAGGGGCCCTGGTCCCTGATGGCCCCGGTAACCTCCTGCGCGATGTCTGCAAACCGCCGGCCCTCCGCCGAGGAGCACCAGGCCAGGTGAAGCCTCCCTCTTCCGATGCCTGCCAGGTCCAGGAGTTCCCGGGTGACCTGGATCTTCTTTTCCGCCTGGACATTACCATCCTGGTAATGGCAATCGCCGATGTGTCACCCCGAGACCAGAATCCCGTCCCACCCCTCTTTCAAGGCCTTCACAATGAAGAGCGGGTCGACCCTCGCCGAACACATGACCCGGACCGGCCGTATGGCTGAGGGGTACTGGAACCGGGAAACACCGGCAAGATCGGCGGCCGCATAGGCACACCAGTTGCACAGGAACGCGATAATTTTCGGCTCGAATTCTTCCATTCTCTTCCCTGTCTGTCTGGATCCCGCCTGCCGCGGGATCGGTTATGGCCCCGGTTTATGCCCCGGCTGTCGCGACAGCCGCCAGGATCTGCTGATCCCTGAAATGAAGCATGTCAATGGCCTTCTGCGGGCAGGAGGCCGCACAGAGCCCGCATCCCTTACAGGTGGCCGCAATATTTCGCGCGCGAAAACCCGTCCCCTCGATCTCATCCATCTCAATGGCCCCGAAACGACACACCGTTGCACAGAGACCGCATCCGATGCACTTATCCGCATCGATCCGGGAGACAAGGGGAGAGATATGGATCGAGGGCCTGGCGAGAATAATGGCGGCCCTGCCGGCCGCAGCCATTGCCTGCGAGACGCTCTCGTCGATCGGTTTGGGATAATGCGCCATGCCGCAGAGAAAAAGGCCTTCGCTGGCAAAGTCGACGGGCCGCAGCTTTGCATGGGCCTCCATGAAGAACCTGTCGTCGTTTAAGGGGATCTTGAACTGTCTGGCCAGGGCCTCGTTCCCGGTGGGCTCGATGGCCGTGGCCAGATTGACCCGATCGGCTTTAATCAGAATTTCCCTCTGAAGGACCGGATCCAGCACGAGAACCTCGAGACCGCCCTCCCCCTCCCTGACAACCGGTTTGTTTTCCAGGTCGTACCGAATAAAGACAATCCCTTTCATCCTCGCTTCGTGGTACAGGGTTTCTCTATCGCCGTACGTCCGGATATCCCGGTACAGGATGTAGATCTCCATCCCGGGGTTTTTGTCCTTAAGATCGATCGCCTGCCTGATCGATGCGGTGCAGCAGAGCCTCGAGCAGTAGGGCCGGTTCTCATCTCTTGATCCCACACAGAGGATAAAGACCGCGACCCTGACCTCGGCCAGTCCCTCGCCCTGATGCCCCAGTTCATGCCATTTGGTCACCCCCGGGTGCCGGCCATACAGGTATTCGGCTGTTTCAGCGGCCCGCGCGCCCGTCGCAATAATCCCGACACCGTGCCGGATAACCCGTGTCTCGGTCCCGGAAACGATCTCTGTTTCGAAGTTTCCGACGAACCCGGAAGATGCTGCGACCTCGGCGTTCAGGAGCACGTCAATCCGGTCATGGTTCTCGATCCGGCCCACCAGGCGGGAGAGGTACGGGCCCACATCCTTCCCTTTCCACGTCCTTGTGATGTTCCGGGCATTTCCGCCCAGGACCGGAGACCTCTCGGCAACGGTCGTGTGGAACCCCTGGTCAGCGAGGCTCAGGGCAGCGGTCATCCCGGCAATGCCGCCGCCCACCACCAGCGCGGACTTTTCGATATCCACCGCGAGCTGCGGGATGGGTTCCAGAAAAGCGGCCCGTGCCACGGCCATCCTTACAAGGTCCATTGACTTTTGGGTGGCGATCTCCCTGTTATCCGAATGGACCCATGTACACTGGTTCCGAATGTTGGCCATTTCAAACAGGTGTTCATTCAGCCCGGCGTCACGCAGGGTTTCCTGGAACAGGGCTTCATGGGTCTTGGGCGTGCAGGCCGCCACCACGATGCGGTTCAGATCGTTCTTTTTGATCACCTCAACCAGTTTTTCCTGGGTATCCTGGCTGCATGTGAAGAGATTTTCTTCCACATAGGCCACATGGGGGAGGGTCCCGGCGTATTCGGCGATGCCGGGAACATCCGCAAAACCGCCGATGTTGGTGCCGCAGTGACACACGAATACACCGATGCGGGGCGCCTGGTCGGCTACGGTCCTTTCTTCCGGAAACGCCTTTTCCTGAACGAGCTGCCCCCGGGACCCCGCCAGGGCCGTTGCCGATGCGCAGGCAGCGGCGCTTGCCTCGGTAACGGACTGGGGGATGTCCTTGCACCCCTGGAGGACCCCGGCCACATAAAAACCGGGCCGGGAGGTGAGAACCGGTGAGAAATCATCGGTATCCACAAAACTGTTTTCGGTGATCGCGAGTCCCAGGTCCCTGGCCAGGGCCACGGCAGGCGCCGCCGGCTCCATCCCGACGGAAAGGACGACCATGTCAAATGCTTCCTCGACAAACCGGCCCGATTCCTCCACATACCCGAGGGTCAGGGCGCCGGTTTCGTCCCGTTCACTGATGGAGTGGATTCTGGATCGGATAAAACGGATCCCCTGGGTTCGGGCCCGCTCGTAATACCTTTCGAAATCCTTTCCGTGCGTCCGGATATCCATGTGAAAGACGGTTCCGGAGAAACCGGGGCCGATATGTTCCTTTGCAATCAGGGCCTCCTTGACGGCGTACATGCAGCACACCGAAGAGCAGTACCGGTTATCGCACCGGTTGATCTCCCGGGAACCGACGCATTGCAGCCAGGCGAGCTTTCTGACCGGTTCACGGTCGGAGAGCCGGGCCAGATGCCCGGCGAAAGGTCCGCCCGCGGAAAGAAGCCGCTCGAACTCCATGCTGGTGACGACGTTGGGGAGGCGGGCATACTGATAGGTTTCGAATAACGAGGGGTCGAACGGCCGGAAGCCGCCTGTCAGGATCACCGAGCCGACAGGGATGTCAACGGTCTTCTCTGCGTCATCAAAGTCGATGGCCCCTGCCGGGCAGAATTTCTCGCATGCCCTGCATTTCCCTTTTTTGAAGTAGATGCACCTGACCGGATCGATGGCGTATTTCAGGGGAACTGCCTGGGGATAGGGGATGTATGCGGCCTTCCTTTTTGCAAGACCCTCATTGAATTCATCAACCGCTTTGGCAGGGCATTTCTCGGCGCAGAGGCCGCAGGCAATGCACCTGTCCATATTGACGTACCGGGGGGACGTCCTGACGGTTGCCTTGAAATGCCCCGGCTCTCCTTCAACGGCCGTGACCTCTGAAAGCGTATGAAGGTGTATGTTGACGTGCCGGCCGACCTCGACCAGTTTCGGCGAGATAATTCACATGGCACAGTCGTTCGTGGGGAAGGTCTTATCCAGCTGGGCCATGGCCCCGCCGATGGCAGGTGATTTTTCAACGAGATGCACCAGAAAACCGCTGTCAGCCAGATCGAGGGCCGACTGCAGCCCGCTGATCCCGCCCCCCACAATTAGAACCGACCCGTACGGACCACCAGACGCTCTTTTTTCCATCTGCAAATCCCCTCGCTACGCCCTGATTGCATCCAGGATCTGGGGCAACCGGTCTTCCCAGCCGACCGTTGAGATCATCACCCCTGCCATCCCCAGGTCCTTCAGGTGCTGGATGAGTTCAGCGGCGATCTGAATGCATTGCTTCAATTTATCAGGGGCCTTTTGAATTTCCCTTATCATTTCAGCAGGTATGGAAATGCTTTTGATATTTCGATCAATGTAGCGCGCCATGCCGGCTGATTTCAGAAGAAGGACTGTCGGAATGACAGCCACCGCGTTTGTATCGATCCGTTTGATGAACTGCTGAAACCTGTGGAGATCAAACACAGGGGTTGTGACGGTGAATTGAACCCCGGCCGTCACCATCTTTCCCAGCCTCTCGATTTCAATATCCAGGGCGCCCCCGGTGGCCCCTGCATTGACGGTCGAACCGATACAGAAGCCGGGCGCGCCTGACAGTTCGATCCCTGCCATGTCCCTGCCCGCCCGGAATCGGTTAAAAATCTCCAGGAGCTGTATCAGGTCCAGATCGTAGACCTCCCTGGCCTGGGGATGATCGCCATACCGGATATCTTCACCCGCGACGGCCATGACATTGGATATGCCCAGGGCCGAGGCCGAGAGGATGTCGGCCTGGAGAGCCAGGCGGTTTCTGTCCCGGCAGCAGATCTGGAGAATGGTTTCAAAACCGTTCTGCTTCAGAAAGGCGCACCCGCCCAGGGAACTCGCCTTCATCACGGCATTGGCCATCTCGGGGACGACCAGCGCGTCGATTCTCCCTTTGACCCTGTTGGCGTTCTCCAGAAGCGGCGAAAAATCGGCGCCCTTGGGCGGTTCGAATTCCCCCAGGAGAACGAATTTATGCGAAGCGATCTTTTCCTTTAACGTCATGTTCTGGACCTCCGGGCTAATAGGGAAATCCGTTGACGGCATTGGATATGGCCATCTCCAGATCTTCGATCCCAAACGACTGAATATGATAGTAAAAGATACCCTGTTTTCGGATCTTGCTTTCCAGTTCGGGCGTGTTGACGTCAGCGCATACAATCACGGGAAGGTCCCTCTCCATCCCCTTGATCACGGAGATGAACTCACAATCTTCCTTCAAGAGGAGGGCGTGCAGTACGAGCACGTCCACCCGCTGCCCCTGAATGGTGAGGAGCGTCTCCTTCAGATTATCGGTCTTCAGGAGGGCGAAGCCCTTCTCTTTTGAAAACGCTTCGAGGTTCCCTGACAGCGCCTCGGCCGGCTCGGCAATAAGGATGACCATCTGGGCGTTCATATCCTCACATATCCGGTTGAATGGCTCTTCGCAAATCCCTGGTTGTTAACGTAGCCCTTCGAGCAATCTTCATGCCTCACAGGCAAATCCAGGTTTTTTCGAAGGAAATCAGTAAAATGAGTAGATCAAGGCCCTTGCCGGAAAAGGGACCCTTTTTGGGGCAATTTGTAACACAATCAATGCGTTCCATGCATTAACCTATTGATGTCACTGATTAATTGTTGGGATGGGAGAAAAATGGACAAATGCTACAGAATTACCCGTTCCATATAAAAACGTACGCTCTTGCCCGCACGGCAAAGGCGGGACCGGCAGCCTGGCTGATCATTCCCGGGAACATGAAACGGGACGAGAATAGAGACAAATGGCCGGGCCGTCAACGAAGCCCGTACTTCCGGATCTTGGCGGCCAGGGTTTTGCGGTTGATTCCCAGGATCCCGGCGGCTTCGGTCTTCCTCCCCCTGGTCCGCTTGAGCACAAATGCTATGTACTTTTTCTCCAGTTCCTCCAGGGAGAGGGGTTCTTCAGAAAACATCTGCAGCTCCCCCTGGCGCTGGGTGATAAATGCCGGCAGGTTTGCGGCCCGTATCACGTCGGTATCCTCGAGGATGAGGATTCGCTCCATGGTGTGCTCGAGTTCCCTCACATTGCCGGGCCAGGCATACTCTGCCAGGATACCCATCGCATCCGAAGAGACTTCCGGCCGCGATTTCTTCATCTTCCGGCTCAGTTTGTCGATGCAGTGGCGGATGAGAAGCGGGATATCTTCTTTTCTTTCCCTGAGCGGCGGAAGGTGCAGGGGCACGACACTTAACCGGTAATACAGGTCTTCCCTGAAAGCCCCCTTCCGGATCGATTCGGAAAGTTCGCTGTTGGATGCCGAAATAATCCGTATGTCGAGATTGATCTTCTGCTGGTCGCCGACCTTCATGAATTCCCGTTCCTGAATGACCCTGAGGAGCTTTGCCTGGATGTTCAGGCTCAGGTTGGCGATCTCGTCAAAGAAGAAGGTGCCGTGGTTGGCCAGTTCAAAGAAGCCGTGCTTGGTCTGGTGGGCGCCCGTAAAAGAACCTTTCACGTGTCCGAACAGCTCGCTCTCCAGCAGGGTTTCCACAAGGGACGAACAGTCGACTGCTACGAATTCCCGGTCGCTTCGGAGGCTGTTTGCGTGGATGGCCTGGGCCACCAGTTCCTTCCCCGTCCCGCTTTCACCGGTGATCAGCACGGTGCTGTCGGTCGGCGCGACCTTCAGAATTTTCTCAAACAGCCTCTTCATGGGACGACTCTGGCCGATGATGAGATGCTCTCCTGAGGCTATCTTGAGGCCGTTACTGGCAATCGCGTATTTTTGCGGTGAGGCCCGGCCCAGATTTGTTTTCTGGAGGGCCGCCTCCAGATCATCCAGCCGAAACGGCTTAACCAGATAATCCAGGGCCCCCAGCTTGGTGCAGCGGACCGCCGAATCGATGGTCGGATAGCCGGTGATCATGATGACGTCCGTATCAGGGCGCCGGGTGCGGATCTCCTTGAGGAGGGTCATGCCGTCCATGTCCGGCATCCGGATGTCCAGCAGCACCAGGTCCACGGGCCGGGTATCCAGGAAATTCATGGCTTCCCGGCCGCTGGCGGCAGGCGTTGTCTCGATGCCTTTTTCGTTCAGCGCCCTGCAGATGCCGTTTCGTACCACGGCCTCGTCATCGACCACCAGCACCTGGTGTATGTTTCGGGTGGCTTTCATATCTCCTAATTCGAATAAGCGGAAGAAAGTGACTAAGGGCTCGCTCAAAAGCGATCTGAGGTGCCTCAAACACGTGAACCCGGAAAAACGAATATCCAAAATCCAGCATCCGGTATCGCGTATCCGGTATCCAGGTCAGGTAATCATCGGCAGAAGGATCCTGAAGGTCGTTCCCTGGTCCATAACGCTTTCAACTTCGATGGTGCCTTGATGGGCCTCTATGATCCCCTTGACAATGGCCAGTCCGAGCCCCGTGCCCATCACCTGCCGGGTCTTGGGGTGCTTGACCCGGTAGAACTTGTCAAAGATCTTGGGGAGTTCTTCAGGGGAGATCCCCACGCCCGTATCCTCGACCCTGATTTCCATATATTCGGCCAGGCCCTGCGCGATGATCGCGACACGGCCTCCTCCTGGAGAATAGTTGATGGCATTGCTCACCAGGTTGCCGATCACTTCTTCCATGTTTTTAGGGTCGGCCAGAACCGGTTTCAGCCCGTGGCACGCGTGCGTGAGGTGGATTCCGTGCTCCTCCGCCCTCGGTTCCATCAGTGCCACGGTCTCCTCGATGATCCGCCCCATATCGGTGGGAACCCGGCGCTGGACCATCTTGCCGGCCTCGATCCTGGCCACCTCCAGGAGATCGTTAATCAGTTCAAGCAGGGAATCTATCTTGTTCATCCCTTTTGCGACGAACCCCTTCTGTTTTTCATCGAGAGGACCGGCCAGGCCCTCCACCAGGACGCTGTTGATCTGCCGAATGGAAACAAGGGGGCTGCGGAGTTCATGGGCGACCATGTTGACAAAGTCGGATTTCATTTCGTCCAGCTGTTTGTAAGGGGTGATGTCCTCCAGGACAGTCACCGTTCCGGCAACGGCCTTGTTGGGGCCGAGGGCCGGGGCCGAAATAGCCCTCAAGGTCTTTTTTCCCGACCGGATCTCCTGTGAGATGGATTCCTCGCGGGAAGATTCACCCCTGAGGATCTGTTTGAGCGTACCGATCAGGGGCGGCTCCTGTATGATCCCGGTAATGGGGATAGGGCCTTCGGGCGCGCTGGATATCTCCATCAATCGCATGAGCGCCGGGTTGTGGAGAACGACCTCCAGGTTGCGGTTGGTCACCATGACGCCGTTGGCCATCTGGTTGATGATGGTTTTGAGACGGCTCTTTTCCAGATTGAGATCATAGAGGTTCCGCATGGTCTCCTCTTTCAACGCGTCGGCCTTCTGCTCCAGCCGTCTTTTTTCAGCGGCGCGTGTGATCGTGAGGAGAAACTGGTCGATCTGAAAGGGCTTGGTGACGAAATCATAGGCCCCGTTCTTCATGCATATCACGGCCGTGTCCACGGTCCCGTGTCCCGTAATAATAATGACCGGTATGTCAGGGTATGTTTTACGTACGACCTCAAGGAGTTCTTCTCCCCCCATGACCGGCATCTTGAGATCGAGAAGAACGATGTCCATGGGGCTCCTGGAAAGGACCTCCAGGGCAATCCGGCCATTTTCAGCGGTGACGACTTGGTAGCCCTTCCCGGTCAAAACCCGATAACACCCGTCCCGGATTGCCTTTTCATCGTCCACCACAAGGATACTGATCGTCTTATTCATGATTCATCCAGTCCCACAAAAACAGGTTCGGCGTTTGGCGTCTCCATATATTCCAGGGGAAGTTCCACGATGAACGTCGTCCCCCCGGCCGGTGGACACTCAAAGCCAATGGTTCCTCCGTGAAGTTGAACGATGTTACGGGTAATGCTCAGACCGAGTCCGGTACCCTTGCCAACAGGTTTGGTCGTAAAAAAGATGTCGAATATCTTGTCTCTCAGGTGAACCGGGACCCCCGGGCCGGTATCGGAAACCTTGACAACAAACCGGGAATCGTCAGGCTGGTAACCGGCAATGACCGTCAACACACCCTTCCCTCCCATGGCATCGGCCGCGTTGATGAAAAGGTTGGTGAAAACCTGCTGCAGTTGACCGATGTCTCCCACCATTTCCGGCATATCCGGCTCGATCTCCGTGGCGACCCGGATGTCCTGAAAGAGGGCCTGATTGACCAGCAGATTCAGACACTGGCCGATGAGGTGGTCCAGACTGAATGACGATGTCCGGCCGATCGACTGTCTGCTGAACTCCAGCAGTTCGGAGACGATATTCTTGCAGCGGAGGGTCTGATCGATCACCTCCTGGATATCCGCCCGGGACTGGGGATCATCTGAAATTCTTTCCTTGAGCAGTTCCGCATAAATAAGCGCTCCGGCCAGGGGGTTGTTGATTTCATGGGCAACCCCTGCCGCCATTCGCCCCACGGATGCGATTTTTTCCGACTGGACCAGCTGGAGATGGGCGTCCTCCAGGTCCTTGCGCATCTTAAGGACCTCGCGCATATCGGTGAATATGCCGACGCTTCCAATTTCCCTGTTGTCGATGGTGATGATGGAGGCGGTCAGTGTCACCGGGATTTCCTCGCCATCCTTGGTGGTTACGGACATACTGGTTGGATTGAGTTTGCCCACAGCGCCGTGCTGGTCACTGCGCATCTTTCTCATGTTTTCCTTGGCCACGTCGATGTCGTAGAAACTGCTCAGGTGACCGTGCTCCATGATTTCCTCGGCCTTGTAGCCGGTCAGGCTTTCCATGCCCTCGTTAAAGATGAGTACGTTTCCCCTGGTATCCACCACAACGATGCCATCCACGGCGCTCTGGATCACGTTCTGAAAAAAGATGTTGGATTTCTGGGCCTCCCGCTCCAGTTTGATGCGGTTGGTGACATCTCTGGATGCCTCCAGCACCTGGACAATCTCACCCTGTTCATCGTAGATGGGGGCAGTGGTGATCACGTCGAAACGCGCTTCTCCGTTCGTGTCGCAAAATTCCCGAATGGTGCTGATAATCCTGTCTTCCGTCATCTCCTTGAGATCCAGCATATAACAGGGATATCCCGCTTCACCACACGGCTTTTCAAGCCCGTAGCGTATCTCATAGCAGTGTTTTTCCAGGACGTCCTTCCGGGTCAGACAGAAGTCACGGAGAAAGGTCTGGTTGACCCTTTCGACCGTCATATCCATATTGACCACCATAATCCGGTAGGGGAGCGAATCGAGGATGATCTGAGAATATCGCTTTTCCTTCTCCTCCTTTTTCTGGCGTTCTCTCTCGAGTTCGCTCTTCTCCGTTTCAATCTGGACGAGATCCCAGAGCAGTCTCGCCCCCATGTGGTCCATAAGTGAAACGTGGGAAGGGATAATCTTGAAAATCTCTTCCCGGACCCTGACGGATCCGGTCAGTTCGATGATCAGGTTCAATCCCTCCAGATTCACGAGACGACGGATATCGCCGGTTGTAAAGAGGCCCCTTTCCCGGGCATAGGCAAGACCGGGGGCATCGGGGTTGGTATCGGCGACCCCCAGTATCCTGATTTTCAGCCGTGACACCCGGTTGGCGTCCAGGACTTTGAGCAGGTTGCAGCAGGCCTTTCCGCCTCCGACAATGGCCACACGCAGGGATTGACCCGCCTGTTTTCCGCGGATGAGCGTGACGGGATCCGTTGGGCCGGGAGCTGATGTCACGGAAGGGGACCACATGTGCACTGCCTCAGGATCCCTTAAGGCGAAGGGCAACCTTCGCTTCCAGGTGGAGTATGATCTTTTTCAGTGCCGGGCTCTGACTGACGGGACCGGAATTGTTCCATCCCCTGGACAGGGCCGCCTGCTTCTTCTCCCTGAACTGCTCGAGCGAAGTGGCCATGGACTCCCAGAGGAACAGCTTCTGCAGAACATGGCGTTCGCTTGCGGTAAGGTCCTGGCTGGTGTCGTATCTCCGACCGTCCTGGGTTGTGATAATCATAGGGACCTTGGGGTCGCCGTTTGGGGGTTTGCCGTCACTCGATCCTTTGAACGCGCCCGTCACGAATGAAGGCTGGATCGAGGGATTTTGAATTGCGCTAACACGTTAGCCATCTGAAAACATGACAGGAGGCCCATGGAGCGCCTTTTTTAAGGGACGGCATCCATAAGGGACCGCAGCGCCCGGGACCGGCCCTTTTGGATAGGCATACCCATTGTTCAGAGGCGGCTGGATCGACCGTCCCATGAAAGGACACACCCGGCGCTGGAACCGGCCGAATTTCGCCGCGCATGCTGCCGTTCGCACGAGCGACGGAAAGATTATGCAGCTCTTGAAAAAGGCGCCCCATGGGCCGAACCTGTTGCGAATCATTTTATCAAAAAGCCGAAGAGTTACGAATTGCGGAATTTAGGGATCGGGCCTGGTGGGTATTATTATGGAGGTTTTCAAAAGGAATTCAAGAAAAAAAGCCCGCAGGATCGACCATCAAAAGATCCTGCGGGCATAAACCATCCGCTATCCTTGGGCCTTGGGCCTTGCGCCTCTCTTATACCGCCGGCCTGGGAAGCACCCCCGCCCTTTCAGCGATTTCCGGGACCCTGTGTTCCCATTCGATGGCCATGAGATGGACGCCTGCCACCCCTTCCATCTCCTTGAATTCTTCAATCTGTTCCAGGGCGAACCGGATGCCCTCCTCGGCCACTTTTCCTTTTCCGGCCCCCCGCAGGCGCTGGATCAGGCTGTCCGGTACATCCATTCCCGGCACCTGTTTGGCCATGTAGAGGGCCATACCGACGCTTTTCATGGGCGTCACGCCTGCCAGGATATAGCATTTCTCGTGGAGCCCCATATCCACAGCTTTTTTCATGAATTCCCGAAATTTAGCCATATTGTAGATACATTGCGTCTGGATAAAATCAGCCCCGGCCGAGATTTTTTTGGCCAGACGGTATACCCGGAAATCAAAGGGCTCTGCAAACGGATTCGAGGCCGCGCCGATAAAGAGCCTGGGCGGCACATCCACATCCTGCCCGTTCAGGAATTTCCCCTCATCCCTCATGGTCTTGACCGTATGAATCAACTGCATGGAATCGATGTCAAAGACATTTTTGGCATCGGGATGGTTGCCGAATTTCTGGTGATCGCCGGAGAGACACAGCATGTTCCGGATGCCCATGGAATAGACGCCCAGAATATCGCTTTGAATGGCCAGCCGGTTGCGGTCTCGACAGACCATCTGAAAATTGGGTTCGAGTCCTTCCTGGAGGAGGATAAGGGACGCGGCCCAACTGGACATGCGGACGACAGCCGTCTGGTTATCGGTGACATTCACGGCATCCACACACCCTTTCAGGTGGCCCGCCTTTTCCCTGAGGTGTTCCACATTGGCGCCCTGGGGGGGACCGCATTCACCGGTAAAAGCGAACTGTCCAGACTTCAAGACCTTTTCCAGATTACTCCCTGATTTGTATTCGCTCATTTTACCAGCTCCTCCCTGCTCATTCTCCTCGGTCCGCCGTCCCGGGCCGTGCTCCAGCTTTTGGGCGGCTTGAATTCAACAAGTTCGTCCAGTCGATCCTGTTCCATCATCTTTCTGACAATGGTGTCCCAGATACATTCAACATCTTTGGATATCTCGCATTTCCCGTTGGAAGAGCCGCCGCAGGGCCCGTTGAGGAGGCTCTTGGAGCAGCGGGCAATGGGACAGAGTCCGCCGAAATAATGGACCACGCATGTGCCGCAGCCGGCGCATCTCTCGGACCAGATGCCGTGCGCTTCGGCGCCGCCCATGAACTGAGTGTTGACCCCGGGAAAAATCCTGACGCCGGGATAGCGCTCTGAAAGAAATTGGGGGCCGACGCCGCAGGCAATGGAAATGACCGCATCGTAGTCATGGATGGTCTCTTCCAGTTCGCCCACATATTCCGGATCACACTGCCGTTCGAGCGTGTGTTCGTGCACCGCGATATCCCGACCGCTCCGTTTCCCGGCAATCCGCAGGGCTGCGGCCAGAACACCCACTTCCTTTGCGCCCCCCACATTGCATACCGTAACGCAGCCTTTACATCCAACGACAAGGATTTTTTTGAAATCCCTTACCATTTCAAGGACTTCCTTGATAGGTTTTGGTTGTGCAACTATCATTCTATATCCCTCGCAGTGTTTTTAAGGGTTTATGCCGGCAGGAAGGGACCTAGATTTTTGACCGTGTCCACCATCTCATAGGCTGCTTCCACGTACTCCTGACCCTTGCCGGCACTGAGGTTAAACAGGTGGATCCTGTCCGGCTCGATATCAAGTTCCTCCAGAATTTTCTTGACATGGGCGACCCTTTTGGCCGCCTGGGCGATACCGCTCACATATTGACAGCTGTCTTCCTGGCACCCGGCGATGTAAACACCGTCCGCACCCTCCTCAAAAGGCTTGAGAAGATGCAGGATCTCGATGCGGCCGGTACAGGGCACCTGGACCATCCTGACATTGTCCGGCAACGCCTTTTTCATGCCGTCGGCCACCTTGGCGGCAGACGAGGCGCAGTTGGAACAGCAAAAGGCAAGAATTCGGGGTTTAAATTCACTCATATTACCATCTCCCTCTAAGATTGACGATTGATGATTAACCACGGATGATCCGGGCGGGAATCATCTTAAATCCCAGCGCCGTTCTAATTCGCCAGCAGGATTGCGGGCGCCCGGGTCAGCATCTGGTCGCTGCACGTGGACATGACGATGGCCTTTCCGGGGCACTCGGCCACACACATCCCGCAACCCCGGCAGAGGCCCGGGTCAATGTATGCCGCGCCTGTGTCATGGTCGATAAGCGGGACATGAAAGGGGCAGGTCCGCACGCAGGTGCAGCAGACCGCGCACTTTTCAGGCATCACCTCGGCCACCAGTCCGCCGACCTGGATCGTATCCCGGGCCAGTATTTCCAGGGCCCTGGCCGAAGCGGCTTTGGCCTGCGCAATGCTTTCCATCGTGTCTTTGGGATAACCGGCAAGGCCGGCCACATAGACCCCTTTGATGCTCGAATCGACGGGCTTGAGCTTTTCGGGTGATTCTGCAAAGAAGCCGTCCGGATCGAGATTTACCCTGAAAATGCGGGCCAGTTCCGCGTTGCGGGCGCCGGTAATGGCCGTCTGCAGGGAAATAAAATCCGCCTCGAGGGCGATCGATTTCTGGAGGACCGGATCATATACCACCACGCGAAGCGTTTCCCCGTCGGGCCCGGGCTCGACCACGGGCTTGTTGTCCACATCGTAGCGGATGAAAACAACGCCCTTTGACCGCGCCTCCCTGTAGAGGTTTTCTCTGTCTCCGACCGTGCGGATGTCTCGATACAGGATATAGATATTCATATCCGGATTCCGGCTCTTCAGGTCCACCGCGCTTCGGACCGAAAAGGTACAGCAGATGTTGCTGCAATGGGAGCACCCCGGCTCCCGGGAACCCACGCACTGGATAAAGACCGCATTCCGCGCACTTTCTATGGATGAGGGGTCTTCCAGCCTCCGGCGCTCCAGATCCGACCACAGGTAGACCCCGGGGTGTTTTCCAAAAAGGTATTCCTGCGGTTTGACCGGGTCTCCGCCCGAAGCCAGCAGGGTGACGCCGTGGGAGATTTCCACGGTCTTTCCCTTCCGGTCCAGGGTGGTGATGAAATTCCCGGCAAAGCCCCGGTTTTCTTTTACCCGGGTCTCGGTCATCAGGGTGATGTTGGGATTTTTCTGAACATCGGCAATCAGTTCTTTGAGATAGGCCTGGGCATCATACCCCTGCCAGGTTGTCCGCACATGCCGTCCGTGCCCGCCGATCGCTTTCTCTTTTTCAACAACCGTTACCGCGTATCCTTCACCCGCAATGGCCCTTGCGCTCTCGAGGCCCGCAACGCCGGCGCCCACGACCAGAGCGCTCTTGACGACCGGCATCTCCCTCAAAGATGGCGGGGTGAGGAGGAGGGCCCTTGCCACGCCCATACGGATCGTGTCCTGGATCTGGACGGACGCGGTCTGTGGGTCCATGGCTCTCAGGTCTACAAGTTCATAGAGGTAGGGGTTCAGCCCGGCGCGTCTGAGCGCCTCTTCCATGAGGGGCCTGTGTATCACCGGCGTGCACCCGGCAAAGACCAGCCTGTTGGCCCCGCTCGCCTTCAGTTTCTCGGCCACGGCGTTCCGGATATCTCCTTCAACCCGTGCCACGGCCGTGACGCCCGGTGTCTTCAGGGCGTAAGCCTCCAGCCGCTCGCCCAGATCGGGGTCCATGCCGGCACAGAGGTGATAGGCCAGAAGCGCCCCGGGCTCTTTTTCCCCGGCGTACGAAGGCGTCGGGTAGTCTTTCGAGGCGGAAAACGGTCTGGGGGCCAGAATGGCGGCGATTTCGGAGACCGCTGCAGTGGCCTGTATCACAGACTGACCGATATCATGCGGTCCGCCGAGTCCCCCGCACACAAAAATGCCGGGCACGTTGGTCGAGACCGGCCTGAAGGGCGCGACGCCCACGAACATATCATCGGTGAGATGAACGCCCATGTGCCTCGCCGTTTCCACGGCCTCATGCGCCGGCCGGATGCCCACGGAGAGGACCACCATGTCAAAGGTTTCCTTTTCAAGCCGGCCGGTTTCATCCGCATAGACTATCAGGAGGTCATCGCCTTCGGGAGCAGGCTCAACCGTGTGAACCCGGCTCCGGATCAGACGCACGTTTCTGTTGATGGCGGTGTTGAGATAGTCCTCATAGCCCTTGCCATGCGTTCTCATATCCATATAAAACAGCGTCGTCTCGATCTCTTCATCGAAGTCCTTGGTATTGACCGCCTCCTTAAGGGCGTACATGCAGCAGACAGAGGAACAGTAAGGCGCGTCGCACTGGTTGATGTCCCTGGATCCCACACACTGGAGCCAGGCGATCTTCTTCGGGGACTTGCCGTCCGAAGGTCTTTTCAGAATCCCCGCCTCAGGTCCCAGGGGCTTTTGCATCTGCTCGTATTCCACACTGGTCACGACGTTCGGGAGCTGGCCGTAGGCATAGATCGCGTGCTGTGCCGGATCGAATGTCTCGATGCCCGCAGCGAGAATAAGGGCGCCGGCGGCCAGTTCCCTTTTCCCGTCCGGGGTGTCAAGGATGACGTTGAACCTGCCGAATTCCCCGGAAAAGCCTGATACCCGGGTATTCAGCATGACGCGGATGTCGGGATCCTGTTCGCACGCGGCAATCCTTGGATCTACCTTGCAGCATGCGCAGAGGGGATAGATCCGGTGAAGTTTCGGCAGCATGCCGCCCAGCGAGCCCGTATGCTCGATCAGGTGTACGCCATAGCCCGCATCGCTGAGGGACAGCGCCGCCTGTATCCCGGCGATCCCCCCGCCCACAACCATAACAGGGCCTCCTGGTTTTTCTTGAGTCATAACATTCGTCTCCTGCTTGTTGACCGATTCGGTTTTGTTTTATAAAAAACGGGTTATAATGTCGAACCTGTACTCTTTTGTGAAATTCGTTACATGCCACACCGAATGCTTGGGTGTCAAGAAAAATGTTGGCATATCGGATCCCTTTTACAACGGTATGACAATGGCCCTGCCCCGCTCGTGAACCGCCCCGTTTTTCCACTCGACTCCCGGGCCGCTTGTGGTGTAACCTGTTCGGATCATACAATACTTCATAGAAAGGGCCCGCTTTCGTGATTGACGATATCCTCAGGCTTCTTCTCATCGGCGCCATCCTTTTTGTGATCGTGGGTCTGTGGGTCGGCATCCACTACTGGCTCTCTCCCCATGTAGACGATCCTGACGGAACGGCGCGTATTACCGGGGCCTGCGGCGATACCATGGAGATACAGCTGAAATTCAAGGAGGACCGGGTGGAGAAAACCGCCCACTGGACCGATGGATGCGTCTACAGCCTCAACTGCGTGTGTGCTGCGGCAGACCTTGCCGGGGGGAAAGACCCGGAAGAGATCCTGGAGATCGACGCGGATCGGATCCAGCGATCCGTGGGGGGCCTCCCTGCCGATCACCTCCACTGTGCACGCCTGGCTGCAGGCACCCTCCAGGCAGCCCTGGATGATTACATGAGGAAATCGACGAAGAGAGCCTGAGCCGTTTCCGAGTGATTCCGGCTTCCCCGGAATGACAGAGCTGTCCGTGCCGTTGCAGAGTTGGGCTCGCTTAAAAAATCGTTGCTTCCTGGCGGGATTGTGTGAGAATTTGGGTCAGGACCGTTTGGAGACGATTCGCTCCCTGCTGATAACGTTCCAGGTCCTCCAGCCTTTTTTTACCTGGCTTCGCATGGCCTCGATAAACTGCGCGTATCCGATTTCCCGGCACTTTTTCAAATTATCCAGGTTAGTTCCGTTGTATCGCTTGCTGATGAGGGCAAAGGCCCTGTCCCTGGAACCAAGCGGCAAATCCGAATCGTCGCTGTGCGGGCAGGGGCTCTCGGCGGTTGCGTCAAAATCCCGGCACTCTGCACACGACCAGTACCCTCTTGATCTGACACACTGTGATATACTGCAGATACGAGGCGTCATTCCTTCCCCATGGAAACATCCGCGACACGGTCCGGACCGCTCTCTGTTTTCGATATACTTTCGGAGCGTTTTAAGGGTAACGGCCATCTCTTCAGCGTCTATCCGAAAAATTCCGCAGATGTCTTCATAATTGAATCCATCCCAGATCTGCAACACGCTTTTCGCCGGCGCAAGGCTTTCATCCAGGTGAAGTTCACAGCCGAGGCAGGCGATCCCGCACGGCGCCAGAACACCCCGATCCGCTTCCATGACGTCGCTTATTGAAAGCTTCATAACCCAACACCCCCTGACGGTTCATCAGTTTTTTGTCAAAATGGCTCGCAGCGGGTCCGGCCCATGGGGCGCCTGACGTACTTTCGCGTTTTAATTGCTGCATAATCCTGCCGTGGCGCGTGCGAACGGCAGCATGAGCGGCGAAATCCGGCCGGGCCGGGACCCTATGGTCGATTTTTGAACCAGGCATAACGCGTCAGCATCCCAATCCCCTTTATGACTGTCGATAATTCAGTAAAGACAGGAAACCCGAATGCTTCAAGCTGTTCTGCTATTTCATCATTCGTCGCGACACTGGAACCGCAAACACAGGTCAATACGGGCTTTCGAAGGCGATCCTTTAGATCCTGGTAGGCCTTAATATACCAGTCCGTGATTTCGGACGACAGACCTATCCAAAGGATATTCAACAGGCTGTCAACATTTTCATCTTCCATGAGCGACCTGACCAGCATCGGATAATGACGATAGAATTTCTTTACTGTCGATGCAGCGGGCCCCACATCTACCGGAACTTTACCCAGGCCCGGAAAAATTTGATCCAGCCTCTGTGAAGTCTGAACAGTTAAGGTGGCCAGTTTCAGACCGTAAAGCCCGGCCTCGCTCGCCGCTATCCCTCCAAATGCACCGCTCTGGGTGATCACGCCCAGCCTGTTTCCCTTTGGAAGGGGTTGTGAAGCGAAAATCTTGGGGAGATCGAAAAGCTCACTGAACTTGTCAATCAGCAAAATGCCGCTTTGCTGACACACCGCAGTGAAAACGCCGTAATCCCCTGCCATTGAGCCGGTGTGGGATTCCAGCGCCTTCACGCCTTCAGCTGTCTTCCCGGCCTTTAAGACGAGTATCGGTTTCTGTGAAGATACGCGTTTCGCCACCTGCATAAACCGCCGCCCGTCACGGATACTCTCCAGGTAGATGCTGATTACCTGGGTGGTCTTGTCATTTTCCAGATACTCGAGCACATCCGATTCGTCAATATCGCATTTGTTCCCCAAATCACATATCTTACTGATACCAAAACGTAAGGTAGGATACGGAAATGCCTGGGGATTGATCATTCCCGTCTGAGAAAGAATCGAAATAAATCCCGGCTTGATTCCATAATAACCGGCTTCGTAGGCGCAGATGTTGACGCCGTTTCCCGCGTTCACTATCCCCGCTGTATTGGGCCCGACGATTCGCATGCCGAACTGCCTCGAAATCCGCAGCAGATCCTCCTGAAGAACGAGCCCTTCACGCCCTCTTTCTGCAAAGCCGTCAGAAATGACAATCACCGACTTGATCCCCTTTTTGCCGCATTCCTTCAGGACTTCCGGCACACTCCTGGCGTTGATCATAATAACAGCCAGATCGATTCCCGCCTCGATGTCGTCGAGAGAATGATACGCCGGAATCCCATGGACCTTTTTATAGGATGGATTTACCGGGTAAATGGGTTTATCGTATCCGGCTCTCAGCAGGGACTTGATCACCATATATCCACCCATCCATGTCTCGCGGAGCGAACCGATAACAGCGATACTCCCGGGTTCAAACAGGGTAAAGAGGGCCTTTTGGGCGCTCTGCATCCTCCTCATGCGGGCCTCCTGTCAAACATTTGTTTTTTCGGGCAGTCCTGAATAATGAACCGCCTCTTATCCGATGGTCCATAAACCCATACGACGCGCGACAGTTTCAGATATGCTGCCGGCTGATCAGAAGGGCTCCCATGATCGTATTTCGGATTCAAAATTCGAGGCGCCCGTCGCCATGTACCCGCTGCCTTCAACGCACTTCAGATCCCCGGACGCCGCCAATATCTCGCAGTGGCTCAGGATTTCATTTTCGGCCATAACCATTCCTACGCCCTTTAACTGTGTGGGGTCAAAATGGAGAGAGGCGATCTCCCTGGCGGTCTTTGGCCCGTATCTGACGATGGCCAGTATATCCGAGCACCTTTGAACATGGTGCTCTATGGTCTCGTCTATCCTGTCCGGGATGACGATCTCGTTCCAGGAGCTGCCGTAATACAGTCGATGTGCCGGCAAAACCAGCAGCTCGGGCATCTGCCCGGCGATATGCCGCAGCCTTTTAAGGGAACGGATGTATGTCTTCAGCCCGTAAACGGCCACGGCATCGGTAACCTCCGGATAAAGCAGGGGTTGAACCTCGTGAGAGAATCGCTCCTGGCTGGGCATCGGCGTGATCCCGGACAGCAGGGTGTCTCCCAGGAAAACCGCTTCCTCTCCCAGAAAAATCGCCAGAGCGTCCGGGCAGTGCCCGGGGAGATGGTAGGTGTGGGTGAGGTCATCGATCTGAACATGCGCGTTGCCGATCGCTTCCGTATGGATCCCGCAACGCTGTTGATGATACGTGCTGCAGTGCCTGCTTGTGAAGGATGTCGGGAAAAAACACCGCCAGCAGGACGCAGGGAAGGATTTCTTGTCTTCAGAAGGCGCGTGCTCCGGATAAAGATGATTCAGGCGATTATAGATCCAGTGCGCCATGGGTTTTGCCCCGGTGGCCCGGGTGACTTCGAAGAGACCGCCATCATGATCTTCGTGCCCATGGGTGAGAATAACGCTTTTGAGATCCACCGGTGAAAACCCTAAGGTCTTCATCATTTCAAGCAGTTTTGCCCCTTTACCCACATTCCCGGCGTCCACCAGAAAGGGGTTATCCGCACACACCAGGTAGTTCCAGGTAGGTCCTAAATCCCAATCTCCTCCATAAGAATTCTCTGTAGGGAGACCCACGATGTCCAAACCCGATGGAAGCGTGAACCGGACCGCCATATTGTCCCCGTTCGCCTCGCCTTTTCTCAAAACCGTTACGGTTTCCTCCAGCATTTAGATCTCCTTTATTTCCCAAGGACCCAGCCCAAGGAACATTCCCCTGCCGGTATTGCCCGAAAGCTTCCTCATGCAGGCCTTCAGCGGCAACCCAAAAGAAATTCTACCACGAGCCCTATTCAATTCTTGATGGTCTCGTAAAAAGTGATATTTCTCACAGAGCGCTCGGAGAACACAGAGCTGATCTATCTGAAATATTAAAGATATCTTTTCGTGCTTCGGTCTTTGCGCGAGTCCCGCGGTGGCGGGATTG